>Ga0247735_1000205_pt1 | contig 25646 bp, 24 predicted proteins | sample UWRJL178409R2_FD_180934 | JGI IMG/M metagenome (GOLD analysis project Ga0247735, IMG submission 180934) | Plant litter microbial communities from Arlington Agricultural Research Station in Wisconsin, United States - UWRJ-L178-409R-2 | ecosystem: Environmental > Terrestrial > Plant litter >... | reverse complement strand
TCGTGCTGCTCGTCAGCCTGCTGCACGCCGTGAACGGGCTGTGGCTCGCCGTGTCGGGCCAGCTCGTTCCCGGGCTGGTGACGATCGCGGTCGCGCTCGTGGTCAGCGCCCTGCTCTGGACCGGCCGCGGCGGCGCCTACTTCGACCACGACGTGCAGGGCAAGCGCCGACGCGCCAACACCTAGCGCTCTCAGGGAGGGCGAAAAGACCCGCCTGTACACTTGTCGGTTATGGACGACCCTCCCCATCACAGATCCCAGCCCCTTGCGCCGGTAGACCCGGCCGCTTCGACCCTCGTGGTCCGAGTTCAGGAAGGGGCGAGAGATGAATGAGTGGATCATGGTCGGTATCGGCCTGATACTGACCGTCGGCACCGGCATGTTCGTGGCATCCGAATTCGCCCTGGTGAACCTCGACCGCAACGACCTCGAGACCCGCCAGGCGCGGGGCGAGAAACGCCTCGGACCCACCATCCGTGCGTTGAAGATCACGTCGACCCACCTCTCGGGTGCGCAGCTCGGCATCACCCTGACGACGCTCCTCACCGGATACACGTTCGAACCCGCCGTGAGCTCGATGCTCGAGGCCCCGTTGACCGGGCTCGGCGTGCCCGAGGCGATCGTGCCCGCGATCGGCACGGTCATCGGCATCCTGCTGGCGACACTGTTCTCCATGGTCATCGGCGAGCTCGTGCCGAAGAACTTCGCGCTGGCCCTGCCCCTCGCGACCGCGAAGCTCGTCATCCCGTTCATGACCCTGTTCACCACGGTGTTCAAGCCGATCATCGTCGGATTCAACAACACCGCCAACGCGATCATCCGCGGCTTCGGCATCGAACCGAAGGAAGAGCTCTCGGGAGCCCGCTCGGCCGAAGAACTCGGGTCGCTCGTGCGCCGGTCGGCGATGGAGGGCTTCCTCGACGCCGACCACGCCACCCTGCTCGACCGCACCCTGCGTTTCAGCGAGCACTCGGCCGAAGACGTGATGACGCCGCGCGTGCAGGTGACCTGGATCGAGGCCGACCAGACGGCCGAGCAGATCGTCACCCTGTCGCACGCCACCGGCTACTCGCGCTTCCCCGTGACCGGCGAGAACACCGACGACATCCTCGGCGTCGTTCACGTCAAGCAGGCGTTCGCCGTGGCGCTCTCCGACCGTTCCACGGTGACGGCGCGCGACCTGATGGTCGAGCCCACCCGGGTTCCCGAGTCGATGGAGGTCGAGACCCTGCTGGTGCTGCTGCGCCGCAGCGGCTTCCAGATCGCGATCGTCACCGACGAGTACGGCGGAACCGCCGGCATCGCCACCCTCGAAGACCTCGTCGAAGAGATCGTGGGCGAGCTGGAAGACGAGCACGACCGGCACAAGGCCGGCATCATCCGGGCCGGGAAGACGATCACGTTCGACGCGGGCTGGCGCCCCGACGAACTCCTCGAGCGCACCGGCATCTCGGTTCCGGATGACGCGGAGTACGAGACCATCGCCGGGTTCGTCACCGACGAACTCGACCGCATCCCCGAGGTGGGCGACGAGGCCGAACTGCCCACCGGAACCCTGCGCGTGGAGCGGGTCGACGGGGCGCGCGTGCTGCGTCTGAGCTTCACCCCCACCGAATCCGCCCACGATGACGTCGTCGACGCGCTGAAGAAGGAACTGAAATGAGCGAGTACCTCCCCGGAATCATCTGGCTGGTCGTGCTGCTGGTCGTCAACGCCTTCTTCGTCGGCGCCGAGTTCGCCGTGATCTCGGCGCGCCGGTCGCAGATCGAGCCGCGCGCCGAGGCGGGCAGCAAAGCCGCGAAGACCACGCTGTGGGCGATGGAGCACGCCACCCTGATGCTGGCCACCAGCCAGCTCGGAATCACCGTCTGCTCGCTCGTGATCCTCAACGTCTCCGAGCCGGCCATCCACCACCTGATCGAGATCCCGCTCGGCCTCACCGCGCTGTCGGGCGAGGCGATCGGCGTGATCGGCTTCATCGCCGCGCTGCTGCTCGTCACCTTCCTGCACGTCGTGATCGGCGAGATGGTGCCGAAGAACCTCGCGTTCTCGGTTCCCGACCGGGCGGCGCTGCTGCTCGCTCCGCCGCTCGTGTTCGTCTCGAAGGTGTTCTTGCCCGTGATCGGCAGCCTGAACTGGCTCGCCAACATGATCCTGCGCCTGTTCAAGGTCGAGCCGAAAGACGAGGCGACGAGCACCTACACGCTCGACGAGGTCGCGAACATCGTGCAGCAGTCCACCCGCGAGGGCGTTCTGAACGATGCATCCGGGGCCCTCACGAACGCGTTCGAGTTCACCACGAAGAAGGTCGCCGACGTTCAGGTGCCGATCGGCGAGATGGTGCTGCTTCCGCCGACCTCGACGCCGGCCGACATCCAGCGCGCGGTGGCGACGCACGGGTACTCGCGGTACATCCTCACGAACGGCGCATCCGAACCGACCGGGTATCTGCACCTCAAAGACGTGATGGACCTCACCGACCCGGTCGCCTTCGAGACCGCGGTGCCTGCCAAGCGGGTGCGCCGACTCACCTCGGTGCTCGCCAGCAGCGACCTCGAAGACGCGCTCGCGTCGATGCGCCGGGCCGGATCGCACGTCGCCCGCTCGCTCGACGCTGACGGCAACACGACCGGGGTGCTCTTCCTCGAAGACATCATCGAAGAGCTCGTCGGCGAGGTCGAAGACGCCACGAGCGCCTAGGCCGCGCACGAGAAAGGCCCCGACGGTTTTCCGTCGGGGCCTTTCTCGTCTGTGCGGGCGTCTTACTTGAAGACGTCCTTGATGTTCTCGCCGGCCTGCTTGGCGCTCGCCTTGGTCTGGTCGTTGCGACCTTCCTGGGCGGTGTCGTGGTCGTTGGTCGCGTTGCCTACGGCCTCTTTCGCCTTGCCGGCGAGCTTCTCGGCGGCGTTCTGAATCTTGTCTCCAGCACTCATCATGTACCCGCTTTCTTTCGTCGATGTGCACTCGACGCTACGCCGAATCGACCTGTGAACGCCCCTCATTGCTTCTTCGCGCTTCGCGCGCTACAGGCGGATGTCACTCGCCGCGGGTGAGCACGACCGGCCGCGCGGCGGCCGATGATGTGCGCACCCTTCGAACGGAAGCGAGCACCATCATGAGCACACACAGCGCACGGGACTCGGCCGATTGGATGCGCTTCGCGGGCGTCGTTCTCGTCGTCGGCGGAATCTTCGGCCTGATCCAGGGGCTGGCCGCCCTTCTCGGCCCCGACGCCTACTACGGCGTCGTGAACGGCGAACGGCTCATGTTCGACGTCGCCGGCTGGGGGTGGTGGAACGTCGTCATCGGCGCGCTGACCCTGCTGACCGGACTCGCCCTGTTCGGCGGCGCGCTCTGGGCCCGCGTCGTGGCGGTGATCCTGGCGGTCGTGAGTTCGATCGTGCAGATGATCCTCGTTCCGGTGCAGCCCTGGTGGTCGTTCATCGTCATCGCGCTCGACCTGCTGATCATCTACGCGGTCGTCGCCCGCGGGCGCGACGTGCCCGCGAGGTAGGCCGCGGGGGCTCGCCCGATCGGTGCGAGGCAGCGCCGGCCCGCCTTCATTAGCGTCGGCTCACCGACGACGATGGAGGACGACATGGCGAAGAAGTTCGAGGGCAAGATCGAGCTGGACGTGCGGGATTCGGTGGCCGACTGGGACGCGTTCCTCTCCGACAAGGCACCGGCGGGCGCGCCGAACGTGCTGGTGGTGTTGTTCGACGACACGGGCCAGGCGGCCTGGTCGCCGTACGGCGGCCGCATCCAGATGCCGACCATGGACCGCCTCGCGGCCGGCGGCCTCACCTACTCGCAGTGGCACACGACGGCCCTCTGCTCGCCCACCCGCTCGACCTTCCTCACCGGACGCAACCACCACTCCAACGGATTCGCGACGATCTCCGAGTCGTCGACCGGGTTCCCCGGCTACAACTCGCACATCCCGCCCGAGAACGCGACCATGGCGAACATCCTGCGCGACGCGGGCTGGTCGACCTACTGGGTCGGCAAGAACCACAACGTTCCGATCGACGAGTGGACGGCAGGCGCCTCGAAGAAGAACTGGCCGCTCGCGCAGGGCTACGACCGGTTCTACGGCTTCATCGGCGGCGAGACGAACAACTGGTACCCGTCGCTCGCCGAAGACAACCACTACATCGACCAGCCGTACCTGCCCGAAGACGGCTACCACCTGTCGAAAGACCTCGCCGACCAGGCGCTCAAGATGATCCGCGACTCGAAGCAGACCGAACCCGACAAGCCCTGGTATCTCTGGTTCTGCCCGGGCGCCAACCACGCCCCGCACCACGCGCCGCAGGAGTACATCGACAAGTACAAGGGCGCGTTCGACGACGGCTACGAGGCGTACCGCGACTGGGTGTTGCCGCGCATGGTCGAGCGCGGACTGCTGCCCGCCGACACGGTCTACGGCGACATCAACCCGATGCCCGACGGCACCTTCACGCAGACCGACCTCGTGCGCCCGTGGGCCGACCTCGACGACGAGGAGAAGGCGATGTTCAGCCGCATGGCCGAGGTGTACGCCGGATTCTCGGAGTACACCGACGCGCAGGTCGGCCGCATCGTCGACTACCTCGACGAGTCGGGCCAGCTCGAGAAAACGATCATCATCTACGCCGCCGACAACGGGGCGTCGGGGGAGGGCAGCCCGAACGGCTCGGTCAACGAGGGCAAGATCTTCGGCGGCTACCCCGACGACGAGGCCGAGAACCTCACCATGGTCGACAAGCTCGGCAGCCCCGACACCTACAACCACTATCCGACCGGTTGGGCGATGGCGTTCTCGGCGCCGTACAAGATGTTCAAGCGGTACACCTACCAGGGCGGGGTGTGCGACCCGCTGGTGATCCATTGGCCCGCCGGCATCGCGGCGGCGGGGGAGGTGCGCAACCAGTACCACCACTCGACCGACATCGTGGCGACGATCCTCGACGCCTGCGGGGTGCAGATGCCCGCGGTCTACGACGGCGTCGAGCAGAACCCGCTCGACGGGGTGTCGATGCGCTACTCGTTCGACGCCGAGCCCGACGCTCCGACGCAGAAGAAGACCCAGTACTACGAGATGCTCGGCAGCCGCGCGATCTGGCACGAGGGGTGGAAGGCGGTCACCGTGCACGGGCCTGTCTCGGGAATGAGCGGATTCGCGGATGACACCTGGCAGCTGTTCAACACCGACGTCGACCGTTCCGAGAGCAATGACCTCGCCACGCAGCATCCGGACAAGCTCGAAGAGCTGAAGGCGCTCTGGCTGAAGGAGGCCGAAGCGAACAAGGTGCTGCCTCTCAACGACCTGCAGATCATCGGCAACGCAAAAGACTTCGAGACCTTCGTCGGTATGGAGTTCAAGGTGCCGGTGCCGCCGAGCGGGCAGTACACCTACTACCCGGGCACGACAGAGATTCCGGAGCGGTCGGCCGCGAACGTGCACGGCGTCTCGTACCGGGTGCTCGCCGAGGTCGATCTCGGCGCCGACGCGGAGGGCGTGATCTTCGCCCATGGCTCCCGGTTCGGCGGCCATTCGCTGTTCGTCAAAGACGGGCAGCTGACCTACGCGTACAACTTCCTCCGCATCCCGCCCGAAGACCGCATCACGGCGCCGGTGCCCGCGCCCGGCAAGCACATCATCGGGGTGGAGTTCACCAAGGAGGGTATGGGCGAGTACAGGGAGGGGCTAGGGCCGCTCGCGCTCTACATCGACGACCAGAAGGTCGGCGAGCAGCAGATCCGCACCGTGCTCGGTCACTTCTCGCTCTGCGGGGAGGGGCTGTGCATCGGCTACGACAGCGGAGACGCGGTGTCGAGCGAGTATGCCGGCTCACGCTTCGAGTTCACCGGCGGCGAGATCGAGAAGGTGGTGTTCGACATCGGCGACGACCTCTACGTCGACCTCGAGGCGCACCTGGCTGCGGCGATGGCGCGCGACTAGGGCGCGGGCGGAACGCCGCGTCGCCGCTGGCGCGCGATGCTGACGGCGACCGTGGTATTGCTGATGCCTGCAATCGCGAAGCAGACCAGGGTGAAGATTTCCGCTCGTTGGTCTCCGTCACCGTGAAGGAGAAAGACGACCTGCATCCCCGCCAAGACGATCGAACCGACGGCGAGCCACGCCCACCACGCGACGATGTGGGCGCGGAGCCACTTCGCGAACCTGTTGTCGGTCATTCCCGAACCATATCCGATCCTCGGCTCGCGAGATAGGTCGAATATTCCTCGACTGGGCCGCAGGAATCTCCGGTGAGTTCGAAGGCGCGACTGCTTTCATCACGGTACGAGGCGACCAGAACTCCGGGGACCTCGTCGTGACCGATCGCAATGGAACAGTGATTTCACCGCTCACAGAATGAACCGCCTCGAGTCTCGCCACGTGCCGCCAAGCCCTCGTGAGACTCGGCGCAGAGCGCGAACACGCTAGGCTCGCGCCATGACGTCACGCCCCCTCACCGCCCGAGCTACCTGGACGCGCATCGCCGTTCTAGCGCTGATCGCTGGCGCCCTTGCGGCCCTCGGCTTCATCGGTCAGTGGGTCTTCGAATCGGCCGGCGGATTCGCACTGTTCTTCCTCGTGATCACCTCGACGATTTCCCTCCTACTGGCCCTGGTCGCGATCATCGGCGCGGTAAGGCTCCTCACTGCCGACCGCCGCTCGACTCCTTCCGAATAGCCCCGTTGCCCGCACGGGCTCCCGTCTCGGCGACCTGCACCTCCGTCAAGTAATCCAGCCGAACCTACTTGCCTAGGAGCCGGTCGGTCCAGTCGGCCAGGGCAGCGGTTGCCGTGCGCGAGATCGTGGCGTCGGGAACCATGCTGGTGAAGCCGTGGAACGCGCCGGGCCAGACGTGCAATTCGGCCTGAACGCCGCATCGCCACAACGCGCTGGCGTAGGCGACCGTCTCGTCGCGGAAGACTTCCGCGCTGGCGCAATCGATGTACGTTTCCGGCAGGCCCTGCAGGTCCGTGGCTCGAGCAGGAGCGGCGTAGATCGACACGTCTTCGCTTCCCTCGCGGCCGGCGAGGTACGCGTTCCAGCCGAAACGCGTCATGGCGCGGTCGGCCACTCCGACGCCGTCGATCTGCTTCGTCGACGTCGTGGAGTCGGTGTCGTCGAGCATGGGGGAGATGAGGATCTGAGCCAGCAGTCGGGGGCCGCTCCTGTCGCGAGCCAGCAGTGCGGTGCCCGCGGCCAGACCCCCGCCCGCGCTCTGCCCGGCGATCACGATGCGCTCGGGGTCGATTCCCAGTGTCGTGGAGTGAGCAGCGATCCAGAGCAGCCCGGCGTAAGAGTCTTCGACCGGGTACGGATCGGGGAATTCGGGGGCCAGTCGGTAGTCGACACTGACGAGCACGACATCGTGAGCAAGGAGCCAGCCGTCGTAGGAGTCGAGGTTGCCCAGGTAGTGGCCGAACATCATGCCGCCGCCGTGCATCGTGTAGACGGCGGGCGCGGTTCCGGTGCGCCCTCGGCGTTGGATGACGGCGAGCTGGATCGGGTCGCCTCGGTAGCCCGGGATCGTGAAGGTGCGCCGTTCCAAGCCTCGGGCGAGCAAGCCCGCATCGAGTTCTTCTTCGGAGATCTCCAGTTCCCGCATGCGGGGCAGCATCTCCGAACGGAGGACGAAGGTTCCACGTGCGTGCATGGCGTCCAGGAAGGGTGCGAGTTCGGAGTCGAACGGCGGGCGAAGAATTGCGTCGGTCATGGCGAGCTTTCGGTTGAGGGGATGGGGTCGGGATGGATGGTTTTCGGTGGCAGCGGTGTGGCCATCCGAAGCGGTCAGGGTGTGCTGCGGGTCGGGTGGTTCCGGATGATCCCGATCCACACGAGCGCGGCCGCTATGACCGTGAGTGTGAAGCCGGCAACGGTCACTCCGTCCTGGAACATGGCGGCCTGCTGCGTGGTCCAAGCGGGAGAGGCGATGTCGCCGGTGAAGACGGCCGCGAGAATGGTGCCTGTCACCGCGATCCCGATCCCGGTCGCGACCTCGCTGGAGGTGTCGACGAGAGCGGCACCGATAGTGGTGCGGTTCCGGGGCAGTCCGGTCATGACGTTGGTGCCGGCGACGACACCGACCACGCGCATCCCGGCCGCGACGAGCACGAGAGATATCGCGATCCAGACGTAGCCGAAGCGGCTGCCCGCGGCGAAGACGCCCAGACCGAGAACGACCGACGCGGCGCTGATCCATGCTGCCCGGTTCATCCCGACCTTGTCGACGAACGGCCCGACGAGGCGGCCGCCTGCGAGGAGCACGACGACCTGAGGGAGCAATCCGAGGGCGGCCAGGGCCGGCGGCCACCCCCAGGCGAACTGCAGTTGGAAGGTCACCATGTAGCCGAGGCCGGCGATCGCGAGGCCCGAGGCGGCTTTGTAGGCCAGTCCGCTGGAGACGAGCGGCAAGGCGATGAGGTTGAGATCCAGGAGAGGAAATCGGGCAGTACGTTCGCGAACCACGAAGAAAATCGCAGCGACTACGGCACCGCCCGTCGCCGTCCACGGCGCCCAGGAATCGGCGCCCTCGTCGACGAACAGGGTCGGAGCCACGAGCGCCAGCACGATGGTCGCAGTGCCGAGAAGGGCCCCTGCGATGTCGAGCGGGTCGCGGTGTAGTTCAGCGGGGGTGTCTGTGCCGACGCCGATTCTGATTCCGATAAACGCGAGTATCGCGATGGGAACGTTGATCAGTAGCAGCACCTGCCACGGTGCGACCGAGAGGACGAAGCCGCCGAGCGTCGGGCCGATCGCCAGACCCACCAGGCCGACTGTGGAGATGAGGGTGATCGCCCGCACGCGCAGATTCTCTGCATCGAAGAGTCGGAACGCCAGCGCCATGGAGCCCGGGGTGGTCATGGCAGCGGCAATTCCCATGGCGGCCCGCACGGCGATGAGCTGCTCGGGCGTTGTGACGAACACGGTGCACAAGCTGGCCAGGCCGAGCAATGTGAGGCCGATCAACATCACGCGACGGCGGCCGAACTTGTCTGCGATGGTGCTGAACAGAAGCATCAGCCCGCCGAAGACGACTGCGTACGAACCCGTGACCCACTGCAGGGCGGTGGTCGATGCGTTGAGCTCCCGCCCGATAGTTGGCAGGGCCACATTGAGGATCGAGTTGTCGAGCATCTCGAATAGGAACACCGCAGAGAGTCCGACAAGAGCTACCGCGGCTGCTCTGAGGCTCTGCGGATCGCGTCGACTCGACGAAGTCTGAGACCCGCCGCCCGTTAGCGGTAGCCGGTTCTGTTTGTCCATAGCCATCTCCTCCACGTGGGGAGAAGTGGCTGCTCGGTGAGCGGCGTGTGAGTGTGGGCAGGTGCCCACAGTTTTACTTCCGTTGTCGACACCATAGCGAACGGCAATCTCAAAGTGCAAATGTCCGCGAAGCGAATTCTCGAGCGTGCGACCGGGCGTCTATTCTGGCCGGGTGACCGACGCGCTCGACGATCTGCTTTCCCGCGATCCGCACCGTATTTGGCGGGCATCATGGGACGTCATCAACCTGCGCGACAGAGCGCTGCTCGAAACCCTCCGGACAGCGCTTCCGGTGATCCGGCAGGCGACGGCCGACATCGAGCTCGGCGGCATGATCCAGCCCAACCGCGCCGCCCTCACTCACGCTCTCGCCAAAGTGCAGAACTACCGCACGTGGCGGTGCTGGTGCGACGACTATCCGAAGCTCCTCGCCTACGACCCCGCCCGGGAGGAGGAGCGCGGGCATGCGAGAGTGCTCAGTCGAAACGACTCCGGATGGCCCGTGACCTACGAGTGCGAATGCCTCGTCTGCGGCAGGCAGTTCAGGGTTGAAGAGGGCGAGTATCACGCACTCTGGTGGAAATGGACCCCGCACAGCCCCCGACGCGCGCGGCGCGGGTGAGGCGACAGTGACTGGCGGCAGAGTCACCCAGCCGTGCCTTTCCACTGATCGCTCGGCTGTGTCGATTTCACGGGCCTCCGGAGTGGGTCTGGTGGCGACCGTGAAGGAGAGACGGCGTACCCGCGCATTCACATTCAGCCGTCCGGGCTGTCAGCCACGACGTGCTCTAACGCCTGAGATGGCTGTTTGCCTGACATCGGCGTGATGCTGAGTTGACATTGCCGCGGCGGCTACTCGTCCAGCGCAATGCGAAGTAGCCGCAGCGCCTTCGGTCCCACGCCGTGGAGGGTCGCGAGGTGATCAAGCCCGACCCGCCGCACGTCATCCAGATTGTGCACACCCGCCTCTTCGAGTGCGCGACTTGCCGGAGCGCCGATCTTGGGGAGGGGCCGAGGGGAGTTCATGATCTGGACTCTACGGCTAGGACCGGCTGCCCACTAGACGGTCGCTGGGCTGGCTTGGACGTGTACTCCGACCTCTTCGACAGTGGTCTTGACACCGTTTCGGCCACCCTCGATGGGCAGATTCTTCGTACGGACGCCGCCGCGCGGCGGGACGACCCTTCGACATGATCAGGGACCGAACGTCTGATCGATGTTTATTCGGTGCCCAGGCAGATCGGAACTGCCGCCCCTGCCTCCGGAGGGCGGAAGGGGCCCCAGGAATGGTGCCACTCACTGGCAACTTCCGCGTGATTTCAGTCTTCTCGGCTCATCGTGGATCGCCTCGAATCGGATCATTATCCGCGAAGTGTTGCCATTCTGTTGCCACGGCAGGTTTCGCGGCCGCGCCTTCATGTTGCCAAAGCGACGTTAGCGCCGAACGAGAAGATGGAACCAAGTACCCGTGGCTGAAGGCCGCCAGCTTCGATTTCGTCGAGATCGACGAGAATCATGTTGCCGTCGCGATACCCGCGGACGAGACATTCCTCGATCCAACGACGAACGGTGCGCGGGTGACAGCCGAAGTAAATGGCGGCAGACGACTGAGTGGTGATTCGATCCATTGTGGAACGTCCTTCGAGGGAGCGACGTCAATGTTTTCGGTGTACCCCGTGGAACGCCGTGCCTTGCTTCTACCTCGTGAGCCAGCTCAGGGACCCGCTCTATGTCGTTGTACCGACTGGCAGGCTGGGTGATTCAATCTGCCACTCGTTGGCCCGTTTCCAAGCGATCCAACGCAACCCTTGGGGGTTTGTCACATTTGAATTTTACCGCCTGTCGAGGCTCAAAATCTACGGCTCTGGCACGCGCTACGCGCTATCTGAGCGGGTGCAAGCTTCCGGGTGGCAGTCTCCCCAATCGCGGCATTTCAGGTCGTCTAGGCGTTACTTGTCACTCGTCGATGCTCAGGAAGCTCGCGAGGGCCATCTTCGCCAAATCGGGTTCAGGAACGATGGGATAGATGCTCCGGAATCGTCGTCCATCAGCTTTCCGTATACAATGCCCGATGACGTTCGACCGAACGGGAGGGTCAGGGCTCTCGAGCGACCGTCCGCTGATAGCCCAATTACGATCAATGCCTCGTCGCGGTCACCGCCTTTGGCCGCACTGAAGTACTCATCGTTGCTCGGCAATAGATCTTCCGCAGGAACACCAAGGAGCGAACCTCTTCCGCCGCTCGAAAGCCACGTCTCGGAGGTGAACACTGCCCCGTCGAATTGCCATGCTCCAACGGACTCGACCGTTGCGGCCACCTTCAACTCGCGAGGGTGGCCGTCTTGGAAGCTGAGACCGAGCAAACGCCCCTCGCCACCCTTAAACAATAGAAGCATCGGCCCTGCGTAGCCGTCCGCCTCGAGGAACTGTTTTGACAGCTCGAGTCGTTCCATCGCATGCACGATCGGATCCTTCGTGAACCCGGGAGGAGCGCCGTATCTCTGCCTTCCCACCTCCGCGAGATCTTCGTTACGCTCAATAGTCATCCACTCGAAGTGCGAGAATTCTCCGGTCGACAGGTCGAATAGCTTGCTCGGAATGGTCTCACCGGCAGGCATGCAGAGTAGCTCAGGATCGATCAACGTTGTGAAGCACGACCGGGGAAATGGTTTGATAGTGCATGGATCCGCGCCGCTCTTCCGGTGAGCTGTCCGGACGATGCTGGCTACGGCCCGATACATTTCGCGAAGCGCATCCACCAACTCATATTCGGGCAATTGATCGTCGACCCAGCGTCGTTGGACACGGATCGTGCCCTCCCTCTCCGCCGGGCTCTCACCCGCGACGTAGACGAAGCCGTCAATGATCATCTCGACGGTGTACTCGGGCGGCACGACGAATACGTCTTCTGCCTCTTGAAGTGCTCTCCGTAGAGAGAGATTTTCGCCTGGCTCAGAGTCTTCAGGTCCTCCTCCTTGACAACTCGGTTGCGAGCGGAATGGCCCCATTTTGCTACGGAGTTGGTTCGAGCGGCCTCCTGCCATTCCCCGTACCAGCTATCGAAGTCCGGCCACTTGGCCTTTCGCTTCTGCAAGAGAAACGTGACCCCGCGCGAATTCTGGATGGCGGAGTTGAGATTGCGCCGAAACTCGTTCGGATCGTAGTACGACTCGATCACGCGGTGAATGTCTTCGTGGAAGTCCATCAAACGGCGATGGGCATCGGCGCACGGGCATACACCCTGAGGACTCGTCATGTGCCCACCGTATCGACATGTGCGCATCAGACGCGGCAGAGACGCTAGTGTGCGATTCGTGACCCCATCCCCTGAGCCAGTCCTCCCCGCCCCAGAGCCCGTACTCTCTTGGATCGATGTAGCCGGATTCTGGGTGTCGGTGGTTGGTACAGCTGCGAGCACCGTCATCGCTGTTGTCGCCGTCGTTCTGACCGTTATAACCACTCGGAGGAGCATCGCTCGTGACAATCGCGACCGACGCGAGGCGTGGGCTCGTGACTTTTCAATCTGGCTTGATTCCGGCCTGGTCCACATGTACTCCGCTGGCGCTGCCGTTGCGGAAGACCAAGAGTGGGTACAGACGGGTCATGAGCTTTCGGCTAGAGCTGACCTGCTCACCACCACCGGAGCCAAAGACTTCATGGTGGCTGCCAAAGACGCTCGTGTGTTTATGGAACAAGTGGATGAGAGCAAGCGGTTTTCCGTCGCACGGTTCGCCACGAACATGTTGAAACTCTGGGCCTCTCAATGGGTGGATGAGCCGAATTCAACGACCGGAGATATTTTGGATTGGCTCAAAAGCTTCGTTGCATCAGGGCACGCAGAGGCCGATTAGCGGCGGGATTCGTCCCAACCCGGAATTTCGGTAATTTTGGGTCTGGTTTAGTCACCGGCTAGGCAACCAGCTCTCGACCGATTGTGGGCAAAATGTGGGCACTAGCTTCTTCATCCCGGGTTAGCAAACCCGCCTGCCCGCGCACTGTCACACCTGTAGCCGCTTTGGCGGTATCAGTCAGTGAACATTGAGGCGAGTTGAAGCGGTCTAAAGGGGAGGGATCTCCTCCGGCGCTCGATCTAAGAGCATGCCAAGTGCGACGCTCAATGATGAACGCCAAGTAGCTGGAGGCGAGTCTTGTCGTGCCGCGGCGCCCGTCTCGAACGTTTCTAGGAGAGCCGCTTTCGGGTGCACGCGTTCTGCTGCCGCCAATCTCATTTCAAGGTCATCGAGCAGGAACTCAGCAACATTCGCAGCTTGGCCCTTCGAATAGACGGGCAGCGGTACGCCAAATCCGGTTCGGGGCGGCAGGTCATTCCCGAGCGCACTTATAACCAAGTCTGGAATGGTCGAGAGTATTCTGGCTCCGCTATAGCCGTAAACCCCGACGTCGGGACGCAAGCCCACTTCTTGCCTGTACGCCTTCGGAAGAGCCCAATACCTGCCGTGAGTGGCTCCAACGCGGGTTGTGATCTCTAGCAACCGACGTTGGACGAGCGATTCTGCTGCTTCAGCCCGTAGATCATCTAGCCGAGATAGGACTACGTTGCTCTTGAAAGTAGCTTGAGTTGCGCCAGATTGAAAACCCTGCTCAGCCAGCAAAACCCCCTTGTCCGCCCCGACATCTTCGACGACAGACCTCAACGTCAGCACGCGGTCTTTTCCCACGCGGCGTTTCCAATACTTGCATTCGATCACCCAAAGGAGCTCCAGGCCGGCGTGCTGATATGTAGCTAGGACGTCAATATCGTGGTGGTTTCGCGCGCCTTGTACCCGGACGTCGGTCTCCGCTACAAAACCTAGATCTCGGAACACGGCAGCCGCCGACTCCTGATAGTCCTTCCAAAGGGTCATGTGCCCATTTTGCAGGGAATCGTCGGGTGAGTGCCGAACGCGAGACTATTTTGTGTTGATTCCTCATATCGCTCTCGGCGAGCCGTGGTCGATTTACGAAGCAGCGCGTACAAGATGACCTCGACCGCTAAACGCAGGGAGGGACGACTATGAGCTTTTACAAAGTAGCAGCGAGCGTCGACGACCTGCTTTTCGACGCCCTGTCACATTTGCTTTCGGACGGCGAGGCCCTTGTAGCGACGCGCGGGGGGAATCTCGAGGTTCGAGGCGCCGTGCTCGAATTGACCAATCCGCGAGCACGCCTTAGTCGAAGCGCCAACCGCGGGAGATTATTTAGTGCGCTGGGGGAGTTGACTTGGTATCTCGCAGGCAGCGACGATCTGAAACACATCGAGTACTACATTCCGAACTACGGCGAGGCTGTTGGCGAGTTGCGCGGTGCGTACGGTCCGCGCCTATTCGGAGAGGGGCACGATGCGCAGATCAGGCGCATAATCGAGCAACTACGAACGAGTCCGACGAGCCGCCAAGCGGTAGTTCAAATATTCAGGGTCGAAGACCTTTTGGGAGACCACAAGGACGTGCCCTGCACCTGCACTTTGCAGTTCTTCGATCGTGACGGACGCGTCGACGTGGTCGCCTACATGCGCTCCAACGATATTTTCTATGGTTTTCCACACGACGTTTTTGCATTCACGATGATTCAAGAACTAGTGGCTCGAGCACTCGGCCGTGAAGTTGGCACGTACGTCCACATGGTCGGCAGTTTGCACCTCTACGACTCGCACGTTTCTGCCGCGCAAACTTACATCAACGAGGGGGCAATGGCCGGCCGGCCGATGTCGCCCATGCCCGAAGGGGATCCTTGGCCGGCTGTCCGCCGATTGTTGGCGAAAGAGGCCGCCCTGCGCCGAGACGAGGACATGAGCAAGGCGGCGCCGGAGCCCATTGACTACTGGAGCGACATCGGCGCCGTCCTCGAGGGTTGGCGTGGCTTCCGATCCAAAGACGGCGACCGACTGGGTAAGGTTCGCGATCGCCTAGCCAACGGTTTCTACGGTCTCTATTTATCTGACAAACACTTCGAAATGGAAGCGGCAGGACTCGATGCGGAATAACTATCGCAATGATGCACGGCGTATTGATGCGGCGTTGGCGACATATGAGCGCGCATCCGCACCTCTACCAGGTTTGGTCTCGCCCGCGCATCGCGAAGCGTTTATAGAGCAAGTAATCGATAGCGAACAGCGAGTCGCCTATACGGATCGTCTGCTTGGCCGGGAGCTAGATCCAGCGGCGAAAGACCCGAGATCACCCGGTTTCGACCCGCTTCGAGCCGCGGTGATTTACGCCCGCGAAGGCAATTATGACGAGGCAGTGTGGCTCGTTTATTTGTTCGTTCACTTTGGGAAACACCGCCTTGCAGGCTGGCGTTATGTACGGGATGTCTACGGAGCGTTCGGGAGTAATCCGGGAAACTGGTGGACCTGGCAACGCACAGCGGGAGACCCAACGGCCTTCAGGTTTTGGCTCGACGATCACCAGGACGACTTTCACATCGAACCGGGTGCCCATGGATTTGGGAACCATCGCAAGTATGTGAGCCTGAAGTCTTGGACCGAGAACGGCACGGGGGCGGCCGTGGAGAGCTATGTTGCGTGGGTGCTTTCTGCCGGTGGCGATCATGCTCAGCGATTTGCGTTTGTGAAGGGTATGCCAGAAAAGGAAGCGTTCGCTGCGCTGTACGACTCCCTTAAGCCAGTGATTCAATTCGGCCGAATCGCGAAGTTCGACTATCTGACGATGCTTGCCAAGCTGAAGCTAGTTGAAATAACGCCTCCGCACTCGTACCTCGTCGGAGCAACCGGCCCGCTGCGAGGTGCCCGGCTACTGCTTCACGCTGACGTGAATGCCGGAACTGCTAAGCAGATCCAGTCGGAACTCGCCGCGTTAGGAATTGCCTGCGATTTGCGACCTGACGTGCTGGAAGACGCGGTCTGCAACTGGCAGAAAAGCCCTGATAAATACGTCAGATTTTCAGGCTAGAACCGTCCCACGAGTATTTGCGAATGAGCCGGCGAAGCTGGTTGTAGCGGACGATTTTGTCATACTGCAAGCGTCCAACGACGATTCCTGGCGATACTCCTTCTGCGTGCGCAAAAGCAACTACTTCACGCATCGTGGGGCCTGTCGATCGAGTTTGCTCGAGAGCGGATACCCCGTTCGGTAACAGCGCATCGCGAGCGAAATGGTTCGCCTCAACTTCGATTTCGGACTCACCTGACTCTTCGGCGTCGAGGACATCAAGAAACTCTTCTTCGGCGTCGTGAAGTAAGAGATGGCCTATCTCATGAAACAACGTGAACCATAGATGGTCGTCTGAGAGGTGTCGCGCTGTGAGTGCAATCACTCGGGCTCGCGAACTCAACTTGAGAGCTGCCCCACTCAAGCGGTTACTCGGTGTCGATGGAATCACGACCAAAGCGACACCGGCTCGGGCGAGCACGGTGCTGGCGATAGGCAAGAACTTTTGCGGATTGCTGATTTTTGTGAGGCCGCGTAATTCGGGTATTGCCGATCGGAGCGCAGCGGGCGACCATCCTCCGAGAGTTTGATGATAGGCCTGAATTTCGGCCTGACGCACCCACGCTGCAAGCGAAAGGTCGTTGGACTCGAACGAGGGTGACGTGCGGAAATGGGACTCCGAAAGTCGTTGGCCCCATCGAGTAGTCCACGCCTCGGCGCTCGGCACGTCGTAGTAGGCGAGTAGGGCCTTTGCTTGGTCCTGCCAGGACGATGTCTCTTCGATCCAACCCCGTTGCAGCATTTGATCTACCGGCGATCGCTGCACCAAGTCATCCACTTCAAGCCATGCAACGGAGTCGCGATACTGTTCTTCCCGGGATCGCCAAAAGTCCGGGGTAGACCCGAGAAGCGCAGAAATCGCCTGTGCCAGCTCTTCAGTGATTGGTGCTTCCCCAGATATAAGGCGGCGTGCGTAAGGATCGCTAACATTCAACGCTTCGGCCAAATCGTCTGTACTCAGATGGTGCGCGCGGAGAAGTTTGGCGATCGTCGCTCCCGGGGCTGAGGCCCAACGCGGCGACGATTCGGCAACTGAGTAAGAAGTCATTGCTTCAAATCCTTCCAGCCAACAATCATTAGTCGATTGATCTGATCCCAAGCGGGTTCACCGCCCGATGTCCTTCTTACCGGCACGTGATCGATGCGGCACTCGATCGCGACTCGCTCGCTCGCCAGCAGTTCGAAACCGTCCACGCTTACAAGACTGAGATCCGGAACTCCGAAAGGGACTTCCGGCAATGAAGTTGCCGCGAGCAAGTCAGCAACTAGACCGTGGACGTCATCAAACGCTTCCACAGTCGGCCACTCCTCAGAACCCGTCTCCATCACCAGCGTACGCAACTGACGGTTTGCGAAACTCAGTTCCATCTGATCGACTTTGCGTCTTCTTTAGGCGAGGTAGTGGTTGCATCAATCTCTCCCGTCCTCGGTTGAAGTGGGATGTAATCTGGATACTGAGGATTGTACTGACTCGCGAGGCTCACCAGCGCATGTGCCGCGCGCGCCGTAAACCCGTGGGCACTCCGACGCGCTTCTGTCCGGCGCGGTTATCACTCAATATGCAGATTCCCGGCAGAAGGCGAAAGCCGTCGACGACTACCGCGCGCTCGCCCTCGAGCTGACCTCGATCTGGGCGAACACCACTGGACAGAGCAGCTCATGCCCAGGACCAACCTCAGTGACTTGCTCGACTCTGGGCACACTCTCCTCGTGCCGGAGGTTCCGTCCGAGCCGCATCGGCGGGACGAACCTGAGCGCGGTGAGCCGATCGCATCGCCAGCCCGAGTGCCGCGATCCCGCCGGACAGGCGCGGCTGGCCCTGCCTATCTCGAGTTCGAGCGGAAGGAGACCCGGCTGCGCGTCGACCAGCTGCGAGAGCTCACGGAGCACGCCCGCCGCCTCAACCGGGCGAAAGGTGCCGGCGGTCCGCGCATCACCGAGAACACCCTCATCCGCATCGCCGTGAACCTGCTGCTGGCCGACATCGACCGCGCCGATGGTTCGAGCGAAGAGCGCATCAGGCGCTCGCTCGAGTACTGAACGCCATGTCGATGCAGCGCGAGGGGGCGCACGGACTTAGGAAATGCATGACACGCGGGGTATCAATCCTGACCCTCGAACGAGGGGTGCCTACTGTGTTGCCTATTCCCGCACCTATTCCCAAGGTGGGAATAGGTGCGGGAATAGGCAAAGCACCTTTTTCCCTGATCAGCCGCGGTCGCCGTGCTGCGCACGCTTTCCGACCCCCCCCGCACCCAGCACTCGCAAGCTCGGCATGGTGAGGGGGGTCGGGAAGTGAAGCGACCGCGGCTGATCAGGGACAAAGGACTAGAGAGATCTCATGTTTTCGTGCCCTGTGCCTGCTGCGACGGTGACCTGGTTCTGAGAGGTTGGCTTGGCGTTGCGGGGATGGTTTCGTGGAGATGCGGTGCCCGTCGTCATCGTCATCGTTTAGGGAGCTTGGTATCCCTGGGGCAACGAGACCATTCTTATCCCCGAACTATATGTCGCTCATTTTCCGACCCACTGCTTGATGCTGCTTTTTTATAGCCCGGAGAGTGTTATGAGCGTTTACGAGTTCCGCAGACATCGGGGGCTCACCGTCGTGATCCGCATCGTTCAACACGCGCGCAAGCATGGTCCACTGGCCGGGCTCGTTCGGTTTCGCGACGTGCGCGGCCGCCAGTGGACCAAGGTCCCTTAGATTCTTCCCCGCGTAATCGCCGATGGAAGCACTGGTCTCGCCGGCTTGTATTCGACCAGCAACGATGACCAGCTTCGCCAACCTTTCAGTTGCGACACGCAACGAATTTCCGGCAGCTCGACGGTTCTCGCGTAGTGGAGAATGCATCTGCCCTTTGGCTTCTAAGAGGTATTTCTCAAAATCGTCGCCTGTGCGGACGAGCGTGGTGCCTTCGCGGGGATCAAGGAGATACGCTTCGAAGCGATCCGGACTTCTGTGCTGATGATTTACCGCTAGGTGACGCGCTAACTCGCTATCGTGCGTTGCGACGATCACTTGCATGTCGTCCATCAGCAGCGCCTCTACCACTCCGCTCGCAAACGTCGCCCTATGTTCTCGGTCGCTACCCGGCACAGGGTCATCGAGGACGATGAGCGGTGTTCCAAGTATCTGGCTTCGCGCGAGAAAAGTTGCTAACCCGAGGGCGTTCAACTGGCTGTTACTTAGAACAGCCAACGCGTTCAAAATCACTCCGGGCCCGGTCGAGTCTGGGGCCAGCGCCGCTGTGACGTCCAGAAAACGGCTTCCAGCCCCGCGACGTGTGATTTGTTCGAATGTCGTTAGTTCATCGGGCCGTAACAGTCTCCACCATTTCCCAATTTCCTCGCCCATTGATAGAAGGCGTTTATCCAGCACCGCTTGTATCGCAGCGGTAACTTCTCGCAGCGCTTTCTTCAGCTTCGATGTCGCGAGTCCATTTGCTCGATCTGCATTTAGCGCAGCGACGACCAGGTCAAGTCCTTCTGCCAAGTCAATAAGCGCAGTCCAACCTGCCGTAGCGCTGCCGCTGTCTAGCTGACTAGCGACAACGGCTCTAAGCAGATGGACATCAGCCGCCACCTCCCGCCGAGCAGCGCGAATGGAGTCAGTTGCAGCGCTAACCCGTCGCGCTTTGTCCACAAGGCCCTCTAGCTCGCCTTTTGCGAAACTCCCGACCTGCTTGACCCTCGACAGGAGTTCCTTTGCCTCAGTGACGAGAGCTGCGCTCGCCGCCAAGCCCAACTCAGACCTTTCTTTCAGGTCGGCTATTGAGCCGACGATAATCGCGACTGCAGCCGCATCCGCACCGAATTCTTGTGCGCTCTGCTTAACCCGTTCAATTATTTCCTCGGACCAACTTGCTGCCGTCGGAACGCAGCTCGAAAAGTACTCCGCTGTCTCCTGACCGAATTGAAGATATTTGCGAAACGCGGAGTTGGCGAGTTCAGCGGCGGCCGCTAGTGAAGAATTCGCGAGAACCTGCTGCCTGATTTCGGCAATACGTTCGGCAGAAAGACTTCCCGGCGTGGCGCAAACGGGGCAGTCAATATGCCCGTCGACAGCGTTGTGAACGGACGGAACTTGAAGCGCCAGCTCGAGTAAAGGGAGCAGCCGGGCCATTTCATCGTCGACACCGTCCACGGCTAATTGATAACTGTTCATCGAATCGACCACGCCATCGTGTAGCTCGTCGATGAACGGCTCTAAATCCAAGTTCTCCATCGGACTGGCAAGTGCTCGGCCGTTTTCGAGTTCATCGATAGGGAATAACAGTGCTCTTCGGCGATCGTACTCACTTCGAACCCGTTCTCCCGCGATAGCTGCGGTTTCGGCGCCGCTCGTCTTTTTAGGAGGCACGGCCATCGAGCAAGCTGCGACCAAAACCGATTCTAGGTCGGAACGCTTCCAACTTTTTCCGACCACGCTGCCCAACAAGTTCGAGAACTGTGGCACCGATGCAACCGTGCCGATTCCGTTCAGAATTGCTGAGCGCGGTGTAGCCTCTCGCTCGCGAACGAGGTCGGCTAACTCTGCTCGAATCAGATCTAAATCGGAGACCTCGAGGATTGCCTTGAAATACTCGCTCCGATCGCCCGGTTTTGCAGCTACGACGTAACGCATCGTATGTTCCAGGAGTATCGGCGCCGCCAAGGGAGGATCGGACAAAATTATGCCCGCGTCAGCGACTGTCGGAATCGTGACCCCGTCGATGGTGAGCGTGCTTTCACACTCGCTCGCGCCGGCATAGTCCTTGGTCAGTGTGCGCCGCAAAATTTGCATCGCAGTCCCGCGCAGAATTCCCGCCTCAACGTATACCAAGTCGGTTGATGCAAGATGCGCGTTCCGAAGGGCGTTCTGGAATTCGCTTGGACTTCCCCCGGTGATCGCCCTACGCGAGGTAGACCCCGTGTACAAGAACTCGACGGCTTCGGCGAAACTGGTCTTTCCCTGGCTGTTGTCGGCATGCACTACCGTCAGCGCCGAGGTCAGATCTATTCGCTGAGAAGCTGCGCCGTAGGATCGAAACCCCGCGACCTCAATGTACGAAATCTTCACGACGTAATGCCCTCGTCCTTCTCATCCGCTGGCAAGTACGCCCAGCCGTCAACAAGCTTCCTCAATGAGGCTCGGACGTCGGCAAGATCTTCCGAATCGAAACAAAGAACCGCTTGTCCCCCCGGTGAGTCCGCTGGCAGGTGACCGCGTAGCTCGTTCAGATTTGGTACCAGTGCGCTCACTTGCCGTGTCCTTCGTCAGGAATGAAGCGAAGGTATTCTCATCGCTTCGGACAGCCTGTCACCTTCGCCGCTAAAAGGCCCAAAATTAGAGGTGGGTCGGCTTTCCACGATCGCATGGTTTCGAGAGAAAATTGAAGCCGGATTGTGGTCCTCTGAGCTGAAAACCGGGACGCCAGCGTAGAAGAAAAGGACTAACGCGGTTCCTCGGTTTCAAGCGCGTCGCCGCTTTCGCGATGGCCAGTCGGCCATGCAAGCCTCGGGCTGTATTCCGAGATCGGTCTGTGGAGACGCTGACTGAGCTGTCCCTCGATCAGATCCCGGACAGAAGGGCGGTGGCCAGGGAAGGTTTTCGACCGCGCGAAATGGCTGCCAGACGCCCAACTACCGACCACAAAGCAAGTGATCGTCCAGGATCCCGACTTGGTGGTGCCAACGGAGGACGAGCCGCCAGACCGGGGCGGCATCGCAGGTTAGAAATCTTCGACACGCCGTCCGTCCGGAGAGTATGGGACCGCGTCCCCCGTATCACACAGGATCTCGCCCACTCGTGGTTTCGGCTGCGTTAGTGGGCAAAACGTCTCAACAGACCGCGGCCGCGGTGCGCGACGTCGGCGAAAAATGTCAGTATCCCCGTGATCGCGTGGGTCCCGAAGCGTATGCCCCCTCGGGCACGAACCGACGACCCACGGACTAAAAGTCGGACCTCGGGAGTAGCGTTTTTCTATGGGAAGCATCAATGCTTACGAGACGTCCAGCGGCAAGCGGTATCGCGTCATCTATCGCAAGCCCGATCACTCTCAAACTCAGAAGCGCGGGTTCAAGACCAAGCGTGATGCCGAGCTCTTTCTTGCGAACATGGAGGTCGACAAAAGCCGCGGCGCGTACGTCGATCCGTCGAAGTCGCGGGTGCTGTTGGGAGAGTGGCTCGACAACTGGATGGCGGGCAGATCGGACTGGCAGCCGACCTCGCGCGAACGAGCCCGCGGCATCGTCGAGATCCACATCAAGCCCAAGCTGGGGCAGTACCCGCTGGGCGCTCTCGACCACCAGACGATCCAGAAATGGGCTGGAGGTCTCTCGTCGAGCCAGGGCGCATCCAGTGTGCGCAAGATCGTCAACGTGCTCTCAGGCAGCCTTCAGATGGCCGTCAAGGACGGACGGCTCCCGGCGAATCCCGCGCACGGTCTCAACTTGCCGAAGGTCGGCAAACCTGCAAAGCGCTATCTGAACCACGAACAGGTGCGCGACCTCGCCGACGCGGTCGACACCCTCGGCAAGGGCATGTACCGCGGCGAGCTGAACGGCTACGGGCTGCTCGTGAAAATCCTGGCGTACTGCGGTCTGCGGTGGGGCGAGGCATCCGGCCTTCGCGTCAAGGACATCGATTTCAAGCGCGGTCGCCTCGAGGTGCAGCACACGATCGTCGAAGTCGACGGAGTGCAGCTCGACTCGACGCCCAAAGACTATGAAGCGAGGTCCATCCCGGTTCCGGCGTCGCTGCTCGCCGAACTCAAGTCGCACGTCGAGTGCAAGGAGGCGGGCTCGCCGGCCTTCGCGGCAGCCCGCGGTGGCTGGTTGCGGGGGAGAGTGTTCCGTCACGGCTGGTTCGACGAGGCAGCGGAGATGATCGGTCAGGACGGCCTCACGCCGCACGAGATGCGGCACACTGCAGCGAGCCTGGCGATCAGCGCGGGCGCCAACGTCAAAGCAGTGCAGAGAATGTTGGGACACGCGTCGGCCGCAGTCACGTTGGACGTGTACTCCGACCTCTTCGACAGTGATCTTGACACCGTTTCAGCCGCCCTCGACGAGCAGATTCTTCACCTAGATTCTTCAGGCTCTAGGCACGAAGCCGTGCACTCTGGCTAAACGGTCCGAATCCGCACATTCAGGACGCGTTGGCCTTAATAGCTAAGATTCAGTCATGACCGACGCTGCACATTTGCCTGAACCGATCGCGCCTGCCGCCGCCGCCGGTTGGTACCCGGACGCGACGGGACGCACGCGGTGGTGGAACGGCACGAACTGGGCTCAGTACGCGCCGGAGAAACAGACGAATGGCGCTGCAACCGGATCGCTTGTCCTCGGAATTGTCGGGGTAGTCCTCACGGTCACATTGTTCTTGGCACCGTTTGCCATTCCGCTAATTCCCGCGGGTCTTATTGTCGGGATCGTCGGTTTGCGTCGAGCACGGTCGCTCGGTGGGGTTGGAAGAAAGTCGGCAGTGGCCGGGGTGATCCTTTGTGGAGTGCCGGTGGCGCTCTTCCTGCTCGGCTCCATCGGCAACACGCTGAACTAGAGGTCATGCCGTCGCTCGAGACAGTCAATTCGGGCCCACTCGCGAAAGGTATCTACGAAGTTTTTCGCGTGCGCAATTCCCTCAAGCCGAAGTCGACACATTGGTCTGGGAGCTCACGCTCGAGGAACCGACTTGCTCTTGTCGGCAGTGATCTGGACACCGTTTCGGCCGCCCTCGATGAGCAGATTCTTCGTACAGATGTTGCCAAAACGTTGCCACGAGCCGAAATGGCTTCGAGTGGGGCGAAGGCGAAGTAGCTTCTGACCAGCTATTTTATGTGGTGCCCCCAGGCAGATTCGAACTGCCGCCCCTGCCTCCGGAGGGCAGTGCTCTATCCCCTGAGCTATGGGGGCCCAGGTGCTTCACTAGGGTAGCAGCGTCTGGACACACCCGAAGGCGCAGCCGGTTCGAGCGCGTCGTGGGTAGGCTTGAATGATGACCGATTCATCGTGGCGCGACACTCTCCGAGCACTTCCCGTCTTCTCCGGCGATCTTCCCGGATTCAATACGGATGCCGCGCCGGAGTCGCCGATCCCCCTCGTCGAAGAGTGGCTGAGCTACGCCATCGACTCCGAGATCTCGCAGCCGCACGCCATGACGCTCGCCACCGCGGGGGCCGACGGAGTCCCGTCGGCGCGCACCCTGCTGCTGAAAGACGTCACCCCCGAGGGCCTCTGGTTCGCGACCCTCGACAACAGCCCCAAAGGCCGCGAGCTCGCCGCGAACCCGAACGCCGCCCTCGCGCTGTACTGGCGCGAGCAGGGACGCCAGATCCGCGTCACCGGCAGCATCGAGAAGGGCCCGCGCGAGGTGAGCGAGAAAGACTTCCTCGCCCGCAAGCCCGAGGCCCGCGCCGCCGCGATCGCCGGACCCGAGAGCGAGATCCTCTCGAGCCAGGAGAAATTTCGCGAGCGGGTCGAAGAGGCCAAGGCGATCTTCGACTTCCGTCCCGACTTCGTTCCCGACGAGTGGACCGCCTACCTCGTGAAGCCGCAGACCGTGGAGTTCTGGCAGGCCTCGCGCGACCGCGACCAGATCCGTCTGCGCTACTCTCGCGACGCATCCGGTTGGGTCAAAAACCTGCTCTGGCCCTGATCGAACCGGGAAATCTCGACGCAACAATCGCGTGGCAGGATCGACGCATGCAGCGATCCGTTTCGGCACACCTCGAACTCGACATCTCCGGCCGCACCGACATGGTGTTCAGCCTCGCGGTGAGCGCGAACTCGCTGTTCACCCGCGAGAATCTGTCGATCACCCTCGACGGTGAGCCGCAGGTCGCGACCGAACTCGTCGACCGCCACGGCACACGACTGCACCGTCTCATCGGCGGGGCCGGCCGAATGGTGGTCGACTACAGTGCCGAGGTGTCGGGCCGTTCGCCGGCCCCCGCCGTCGACGAGATCGACCTCGTGACCTACCTGCGTCCGAGCCGCTACTGCGAGAGCGACAGCCTGCTGCCGACCGCGCGCAGCGAGTTCGCCGGCCTGAGCGGCCACGCGCTGCTCACCGCCGTCACCCTGTGGGTGTGGGAGAAGCTGAGCTACGTACCCGGATCGAGCCTGGTGACGGATGGCGCGTCCCGCACGCTCATGGCCCGACGCGGCGTCTGCCGCGACTACGCCCACCTCGTGATCGCGCTATTGCGCGCGCTCGACGTGCCCGCCCGCATGGCCGCCGTCTACGCGCCCGGACTCAGCCCGATGGACTTCCACGCGGTGGCCGAGGCGCACATCGACGGGCAGTGGTGGGTCGTCGACGCCACGCGTCTCGCACCGCGGCAGAGCCTGCTGCGCATCTCGACCGGCCGCGACGCCGCCGACATCGCGTTCCTCACCAACCACTGGGCCGACCTCACGCTGACGCGCCTCGACGTTCTCGCGGTGGCCGACGTG
>Ga0247735_1000204_pt1 | contig 25849 bp, 28 predicted proteins | sample UWRJL178409R2_FD_180934 | JGI IMG/M metagenome (GOLD analysis project Ga0247735, IMG submission 180934) | Plant litter microbial communities from Arlington Agricultural Research Station in Wisconsin, United States - UWRJ-L178-409R-2 | ecosystem: Environmental > Terrestrial > Plant litter >... | reverse complement strand
GAAGACTTCGCCGATCGTGATGCCGTGCTGATCGGCGCCTCGACAGATACCGCCCACGTCCATCTGGCCTGGCGCAAGTCGGATCCGGATCTGGCTGCTGCCGATTTCCCCTGGCTCGCGGACAATGGCGCCGTTCTCGCGTCGCAGCTCGGCATCCTCGATGCCAATGAGCATGTCGCGTACCGCGCGACCTTCATCATCGACCCGGACAATGTGATCCAGGCGGTGCAGGTCAACGGCCTGAACGTCGGCCGCAACCCAGCCGAGACGCTCCGTGTCCTCGACGCGCTGCAGACCGACGAGCTCTGCCCATGCAACTGGAACAAGGGCGACGACGTCCTCCAGGTTGCCGCGTAATTGACGAACCATGAAGGGGCGCGGGGCCAGCGGCCCCGCGCCCCTTCGTTTGATTGGAGTATTTCATGTCGCTCAAGGAATTCGCGGGCACGCTGCCCGACTTCGCCAAGGACATCCGGCTGAACGTCGGTTCGCTGCTCAACGAGGCCCATCTGCCAGATCAGCAGAAATACGGTCTGCTGCTTACCTGCGCGCATGGCTCGGGCTACAAGCCGCTGGTCGACGCGACCGAGGCCGAAGTGGCCGACAAGCTCTCGCCCGAGGCGGCCAACGCGGCGCGCGCGGCGGCGGCGGTGATGGCGATGAACAACGTCTATTACCGGTTCACGCACCTCGCCGGGAACAAGGAATATCTCACCATGCCGGCAAAGCTGCGCATGAACGTTATCGGTGCGCCGGGTATCGACAAGGTCGATTTCGAGCTGTTCAGCCTCGCCGTCTCCGCGATGAACGGCTGCGGCATGTGCATCGACTCGCATGAGAATGTGCTGAAGAAGGCCGGCGCCACCGCCGAAGCGATCCAGACGGCAGTGCGTATCGGCGCCGTAATGACAGCGGTCGCGACGGTCCACGCAGCGGTAAACTAAGCGGCGCTTGCTCCCCTCCCACTTATGGGAGGGGAGAAGGGCTTACTTCGTCAACGCTGCCCAGATCGTATAGGCACTGGTCATGGTGAGCAGGACGCCGACCATCGCCATCAACACGCGCGCAGGCACGCGCTTTGCCAGCACCGCCCCGAATGGCGCCGCAATGAGCCCGCCGATCAGGATTCCAACGGTCTGCAAGGTGAAAGCCGCAAAGCCCATCGTCGCGATGAAGGTTGCCGAGATCGTCGCGGTCAGGAAGAACTCCGACGTGTTGACGGTACCGATCGTGCTGCGCGGGCTCGCGCCCTGGACCAGCAGGTTGGACGTCACCACCGGTCCCCAGCCGCCGCCACCGGCCGCATCGAGGAAACCGCCGACGAGCCCGAGCGGCTCGATGATCTTGGGCTCGCGCGGCTCCACCTTGCCACGCCAGGCGCGATACAGCAGGTAAAGGCCGATTGAGGCGAGATACGCCATCACGAATGGCTTCGCGATCGCAGCGTCGATGTTACTGAGGACATAGGCGCCCAGCGCTCCGCCGATCACGCCGGGGATCACCAGCCGGCGGAACAGCTTCCAGTTGACATTCTTGTGATAGATATGGCTCGCGCCCGACGCCGCGGTCGTGAAGGTCTCGACAGCGTGGACGCTGGCGGAAGCGACCGCGGGGGACAGACCGAGGAAGCTCACCAGCAACGTGTTGTTGATGACGCCGAACGCCATGCCCAGCGCCCCATCGATCATCTGCGCGGCAAAACCGACAGCGATGAAGGGCAATACTGTCTCAACGGTCGCGAGCGTTACATCGAACATCAGGCTGAACTCTCCGCGACCGATTTGAGCCGAATTCGCCGTTCCTGCGAAATCCCACAAGGAAGATAGGGTTTATGCCTCGAAAGTTCGCGACAGTCTGGTCCTTTAATTCGGCCGATTGAACGCCTAAATACTGGCGCTGCAAAGGGGACACAGGATGATGGAGCGAATGATCGCCTATCTCGATTCGATCAAGGCGCGCGATCCGGCGCCGCGGTCGCGGCTGGAAATCCTTACCTATCCCGGGGTTTGGGCGCTTGCGTGGCATCGGGTCGCGCATCGCCTATTCAACGCGCGATTCTATTTCCTCGCGCGGCTGGTCAATCATTTTTCACGCGCCTGGACCGCGATCGACATTCACCCGGGTGCGAAGATCGGCCGCAATTTCTTCATCGACCATGGTTTCGTCGTGATCGGCGAAACGGCGGAAATCGGCGATAACGTCACGATCTATCAATGCGTCACGCTCGGAGGCACCAGCCCCGACAACGGCGTCGCGGGCAAGCGCCACCCGACGATTATGGAGGGCGCGATCATCGGGTCGGGCGCTCAGGTGCTCGGACCGATCACGGTGGGTCGCGGTTCGCGCATCGGCGCCAACGCCGTGGTAACGCGCGATGTGGCCGAGGGGGCGGTGATGGTCGGCATTCCGGCGCGTGCAACCATGGTCGAGGGGGGGCAGAAGCCCCAGGAATTCCTCGCTTATGGTACACCGTGCACCGAGATGTTCGATCCGCAGACGCAGAAGCTAGAACTGCTCCGTTGCGAACTGGAGACGATGCGCAAGCGGCTCGACACGCTGCTGGCCGAGGCCGAACCCAAACGCAAGAATGTGCGCGATCGTGCCTGACGGCAGGCGTGCCAAGGCCTGATGGGGACGGTTACCCCTTTTCCGCTGTCGCGAGGAAGTGCCAGCCAAGTCGGTTTCGAACGCCTTGAATTAACGCGCATCCTCGATCTCTACGGCCGAATGGTCGCGGCGGGCCATTGGCGCGACTATGCGATCGAGCTTGGCCGTGACGCGGCAATCTTTGCAGCCTTTCGTCGTACGACCGAACGGCCCGAATATCGCATCCAGAAACATCCCGGCCTGCGCAGCCGCCAGGGCATGTGGTCGCTGGTCAATGAAGCGGGGGTCGTGTTGAAGCGCGGCCATGAACTCGCACCGGTGCTGGCGCCGCTCGAGCGCCGGCTCATGAAGCTCGTCGACGAATAAAAGAAACCCCCGGCAGCCCAGGGGCTGCCGGGGGCAGTTTGGCTTGGCGGGTTCTTGCGTCAGGCGGTGGCCATTGCCCCGACTGGCGGAAGCTTTTCACTCAGGCTGCCCAGCGTGCCGACCACCATCCGGCGCATCGGATGCCAGAAGGCCGAGAGCGTCAGCAGCGCGGAGCCTATCACCAGTGCGGTGAAGGCCCACGCCAGCTCGACCGCACCCGCTGTGTGGAAGAGCGAGTACATCGCGTAGAGAACATAGGCGAGGCTCGAGACGAGCAGCGCGCGGCGGTCGACCGCCAGCGCGACGAAGGCGAAGGCGAGGTATAGCACGAGCACGATCGCTGCGATGTCGAACGTGATGTTCTCGTTGAACACGCCGAGCATGTGGAACACTGGATGCGCGATCAGCGGCGCGGCCGCCAGATGGAGCCAGAAGGCGACGTCCGAGCGGCGCGTGCGGCGCTCGCGGTCCGACATATCCCACCACATCGCCAGCGCGAATACCGCGAGCCCACCGACGAGGAGGATCGGATAGATCGTGTCTTTCGCCGCGGGGATTGCCGCCACCGTCAGTCCGACCGCAACCGCGACGAGGGAAGCCGCCCCGGCTGCGACTGTGATGGGCACCATGAAGCGCTTCCAGTGCACCCAGGCCGCGCCGGCCGCGACCAGGCCGATGCCCGCGCCGATCATGGCGTTCGTGCGGTCCGAGAAATCGGGATCCATCTCGACCATGATACCGACCAGAGTCGCAGCCACGCCGCCGACAAAGGCGATCAGCAACAGGATGCTTGGAAGGGCCATGCGGCGCTGCCGGGTGAAATATTCCGCGAGCCCCCACGCGGCGATAGCGACCAGCACGCCGGCGAGCGGCGTCGTGATCGACTGCCCGATCCAGGCCAGGGCGACGAGCACCAGTCCAACCGCAATGGCGACGAAGATGTCGTTGAACCCGCTAAGGAGCTTGAAATGCTCCTCGTCGACCGCTGGGGCCGAATGGCTCCTGGCAACATGGCTGCGCAAGGCCGCGGCAGCTTCGCGGGAGATGGCCCCCGCTGCCACAGCGTCGTCAAGATCGCTCTCGCTATACATGGCATTCCTCCTGTTTGTTACGCGAGGAATATCATGACTGTATTGCCAATGCAATACAGTAGCACGGCTCAGCCGCCCTGGAGCTTCCTGAGGATCGACATCGCCTGTTCGCCGCCCGATTGGGGGGTCATCTCGTTGGTACGATCGACAATCTCGTTCCAGTGCGCGGCGATGCCTTCGGGGTTCAGCTCATCACCGGTCAGCAGCTTGCCCTGTGTCAGGGTGACATAGGCGGCCTGGAACACGCCAGCGCCAGCGCCCACGATCATGTTGGTCGGCGCCTCCTCGGAAACGAGGTATAGCGCGGCGGGCACGACCTTTTCCGGCGCGAAGGCCTGGAACGCTTCGGGCGGGAACAGATCCTCGGTCATGCGCGTGCCGGCGGTCGGCGCGATCGTGTTGACCTTGATGTTGTTCTTGGCGCCTTCGAGATACAATGTCTTGGCGAAGCCGGCGAGGCCGAGCTTGGCTGCGCCGTAATTGGTCTGGCCGAAATTGCCGTACAGGCCGGTCGACGACGCGGTCATCAGGATGCGGCCGTAATTCTGCTCGCGCATGGTTTCCCATACTGCCTTGGTGGCATTGGCAGATCCATTCAGATGGACGTCGACGACGAACTTGAAATCGGCCGGCTCCATCTTGGCGAAGCTCTTGTCGCGCAGGACGCCGGCATTGTTTATCAGGACATGGACGCCGCCCCATTTCTCCTTCGTCTTCGCGACGAGCTCGACCATGTGATCATATTCGGTAACGCTGCCGCCATCGGACATTGCCTCGCCGCCGGCCGCCTCGATCTCCGCGACGACCTTCAGCGCTGCGTCGGAATGGCCGGTGCCGTCGCGCGAACCTCCAAGGTCGTTGACGACGACTTTCGCGCCACGTTTCGCCAGTTCAAGCGCATAAGCTCGGCCCAGGCCTCCGCCTGCGCCGGTGACGATGGCGATGCGGTCCTTGAAACTGATTGTCATGCGGGCGCTCCAAAAGATGTTGGAACGCTTCCTATTCTATCGCACTGCCAAGGCAAATAGGGGCGGGCGCTCCCGGTCGCCCACCATGGTGTCAGCGCCCGCCGCGCTGCATGCACTTGTCGAACTGACCGCGTTTGCAGATCGGGTATTTCGCGAGCGGCGGGGGTGGGGGGAAGGCCTGGTCCGGCGAGGGTGCCTGCACGAAGGTCGGCTTCACGCCGGGCTGTGCCGGGCCGGACATCGCAGGCTGGCTGGGCTGATAACCGCCGACCGGATCTGGCGCCATCGCCGCGTCAGTAGAGGCCGCCGTCTGCGGGGCCGGCGCTTCCTGCGCCATAGCTGGCATTGCGACCGCAAGAGCGGCCAAGAGCATGAGTTTCATCACTGTCTCCTGCATGTTGACACGCAGGCTTCGGCCCGCGCCCGCCCCAAACGCTTGGGCGGGCGCATGGCTCCGCTATGGGTCGCCGATTCGACCTACGCCCCGGAATCCAGTGCATAGCCCGCGGACCGGACGGTACGGATGATGTCCGGTCGGTTGGCTCCATTGATCGCCTTTCGCAACCGCCGGATGTGCACGTCTACGGTGCGCGATTCGATGTCCGAATCGTGCCCCCACACCGCATCGAGCAGGCGCTCGCGCGAGAAGACCCAGCCCGGATGTTCGAGGAAATGCTTGAGCAGGCGAAACTCGGTCGGGCCGAGGGGCACGACTTCGCCCGCGCGGCGGACCTTGTGACCGACGGTGTCCATTTCGACATCGCCGTAGGTAAGCTGCTCCCCCGCCAGCGCCGGCCGCACGCGGCGCAATACCGCGCCGACCCGCGCCACCAGTTCGCGCGGCGAGAAGGGCTTGGTCACATAATCGTCCGCGCCGGTCTCGAGCCCGCGCACGCGATCTTCCTCTTCACCGCGGGCGGTGAGCATGATGATCGGCACGTTCGCCGTCTCCGGCATGCGGCGCAGGCGGCGGCACACCTCGATGCCCGACAGGCCTTCGACCATCCAGTCGAGCAGCACGATATCGGGCGTCTGCTCCTTGGCGAGCAGCAGCGCTTCTTCGCCGTCCGGGGTCTGCTTGACCTCGAAATCTTCACGCTTGAAATGATAGATCAGGAGTTCGGCGAGCGCCGCATCATCCTCTACCAGCAGCATTCTTGCTCGGGCCATCGGTTTGCTCCTTCAGATCGTTTCGATCGTCGCGCGGTCACGCTCGGCCATGTGCGTGCCCGTTGCGGCGTAATATACCATTTCGGCGACGTTGGTCGCGTGGTCGCCGACACGTTCCAGATTCTTGGCGATGAACAGCAGATGGGCGACCTGCCCGATCGTTTTCGGGTTCTCCATCATGTGCGTGACGAGGACCCGAAAGAGACTGTTGTAGAAATCGTCGACTGCCTTGTCCCGCTCGCACACCGACACCGCTGCGTCAGCGTCGCGCGCGGCAAAGGCGTCGAGCACGTCATGGACGAGGGCGGCGGCGAGCGTTGCCATCGCGGGCAGCACCGAGAGCGGTTCGATCTCACCATGGCTGTCGATCAGCGGAACGCGCTTGGCGATGTTCTTGGCATAGTCGCCGATGCGCTCGACCACGCCGGCGATCTTCAGCGCCGCGACGACTTCGCGCAGGTCGACCGCCATCGGCGCGCGCAACGCGATGATGCGCACGGCCAGCTGTTCGACCTGCATTTCCAGCGCGTCGATCTTCTTGTCCTCGGCGACGATCCGCGCAGCGGCTTCCAGATCATGGCGCTGCAGCGCCTCGATCGCGGCGCGGATGGCCTGTTCGGCCAGCCCACCCATCTCCGCGATCAGGCCGCGGAGCTGACCGATATCGTCGTCGAAAGCCTTTACCGTATGTTCGCTCACTGCCTCTGTCCCGTCGCTCAGCCGTACCGGCCGGTGATATAGTCCCTGGTGCGCTCCTCGCGCGGGTTCGTGAAGATGTCCGAGGTCGCGCCGTATTCGATCAGCGTGCCGAGATGGAAAAACGCCGTGCGCTGGGATACCCGTGCCGCCTGCTGCATGTTGTGCGTGACGATCACGATCGCGTAGCGACCCTTCAACTCATGGATCAGTTCCTCGATCTTCGCGGTCGCGATCGGGTCGAGCGCCGAGCAGGGCTCGTCCATCAGGATCACCTCAGGGTCGACCGCGATCGCGCGGGCGATGCAGAGCCGCTGCTGCTGGCCACCCGACAGCGCCGTGCCGCTGTCCTGCAGACGGTCCTTCACTTCCTCCCACAGGCCGGCACGCTTCAGCGATTGCTCGACGATGCCGGAAAGCTGCCCCTTGCTTGACGCGAGGCCGTGGATGCGCGGGCCGTAAGCTACATTCTCGAAGATCGACTTCGGGAAGGGGTTTGGTTTCTGGAACACCATGCCGACCCGCGCACGGAGCTGCACCACGTCCATTTCAGCGGCGTAGATGTCCTCGCCGTCGAGCCGGATGTCGCCGGTCACCTTGGCGCTGGCGACGGTATCGTTCATGCGGTTGAGCGTGCGCAGGAAGGTCGATTTGCCGCAGCCCGACGGGCCGATGAACGCCGTCACGAGATCCTGGTCGATGTCGATCGACACGTCGTTGATCGCCTGCTTCTTGCCATAGAAGACGTTGACGTTGTGGGCCGTCATCTTGAGGTGTTGAGTCATTACCAGCGGGTCTCGAATTTATTGCGGAGGTAGATCGCGACGCCATTCATCGCGAGCAGGAAGACGAGCAGCACGATGATCGCGGCACTGGTCTTCTCGACGAAGCCGCGATTGACCTGATCGGACCACAGGAAGATCTGCACCGGCAGCACGGTCGCCGGATCGGACAGGCGCTCGGGTGGCGAGGCGATGAAGGCGCGCATGCCGATCATCAGCAGCGGCGCCGTCTCGCCCAGTGCGCGCGCCATGCCGATGATCGTGCCGGTGAGGATGCCGGGCAGGGCAAGCGGCAGGACGTGGTGGAACACGACCTGTACCGGAGAGGCGCCGATCCCGAGCGCGGCGTCGCGGATCGACGGCGGTACGCCCTTGATCGCATTGCGTCCGGCGATCACGATGACCGGCATGGTCATCAGCGCGAGCGTAAGCCCGCCGACGATCGCCGCCGAGCGCGGCAGGTGGAAGGTGTTGAGGAACACCGCCAGCCCGAGCAGACCGAAGATGATCGACGGCACCGCGGCGAGGTTGTTGATCGACACTTCAATCAGGTCGGTCCAGCGATTGCGCGGCGCATATTCCTCGAGATAGAGCGCCGCGAACACGCCCACCGGGAAGGCCAGCACCAGGGTGACGATCATCGTGAAGATCGATCCCTTCAGCGCTCCCCAGATGCCGACCATGGTTGGGTCGGTCGAATCCGCCCCCTGCAGGAAGGAGAGGTTGAAGCCCGTCGTCAGCACGCCGGCTGCCTTCAGCTTCGCTACCTGCGCCTTGTCCTCGTTCGATCCCTCGCCCTTGGCCGCGATGTCGATCGCGTCCGACGCAGGCACGGCGATCGTCGCGCGGCCGCGGAGCAGCGCCGGATCAGCCTTGACCGCGCTGCGCACGGTGAGCCACGCGCCGTCGGAGATCAGCTGGTCGCCGTCCTTGCCAAAGGCGGCGATCGCGGCGCCGTCGGTCGCGCCCTGAATGCCGGCGCCGGCCAGTGCCATATCGGCGCCCGGTCCGGCCAACCGCGACGCGTCGAGCGTCAACCCGGCCTTGGGGAAGTCGATGGGGAGCTTGATCTCGGTCCGGCTGAACCCGCCAATGCCGTTCGACAGCATCGTCGCGAGCAGGAAGACGAGGAAGCCAGCGGACATCATCACGGCTGCCAGCCCGATCAGCTTGAAGCGGCGTTCGGAGCGATAGCGGCGGCGAATGCGGCGCTGCATCGCGTCGCCACGCCAGTCGGTCGGCGTCTTTTCGGGGCTGCCCATGTCGGGTGGGGTGCTACTCATTCATAGGCCTCCCGATAGCGCTTCACCACGGTGAGCGCGACGATGTTGAGCAACAGGGTGACGACGAACAGCGTCAGCCCGAGCGCAAAGGCCGCGAGGGTCTTGGGGCTGTCGAACTCGGCCTCGCCGGTCAGCAGGTCGACGATCTGCTTGGTCACCGTGGTCGCGCTGGCGAACGGGTTCAACGTCATGGTCGCGACGCCGGAAGCGGCCATCACGACGATCATCGTCTCGCCGATCGCCCGGCTGACCGCGAGCAGGATGCCGCCGACCACACCCGGCAATGCGGCCGGCAGCAGGACGCGGCGGATCGTCTCGGACGAGGTCGCGCCCATCGCAAGGCTGCCGTCGCGCATCGACGACGGCACCGCGGCAATCGAATCATCGGCCATGGAGGAGACGAAGGGAATGATCATCACTCCCATCACCAGGCCGGCGGCGAGCGCGCTTTCCGACGAGGCCCAGGTCACGCCGAGCGACACCGCGAGATCGCGCACCGCCGGCGCCACGGTCAGCGCGGCAAAATAGCCATAGACGACGGTCGGGACGCCAGCGAGCACCTCCAGGATCGGCTTCATCCAGGCGCGTACCCTGGGTGCTGCGTATTGCGTCAAGTAGATCGCGCTCATCAACCCGAACGGGATCGCGACGATCATCGCGATCACCGCGCCAATGAAGAACGTACCCCAGAACAACGGTACCGCGCCGAGGGCCGATCCGGGATCGTTGGCCGGAATGACCTGCGGGCTCCAGTGCGTGCCGAACAGGAAGTCGCCGATCGGCACCATGCGGAAGAAGCGCGCCGATTCGAACACCAGCGACGCGACGATGCCGAGCGTCGTCAGGATCGCGATCAGCGATGCTCCGAGCAGCAGCAGCATCACGACGCGCTCGATCTTGGTTCGTGCGCGGAACGCCGGCCGTACGCGGGTGAAGGCCCAGGCGCCGGTCGCGAAGGCAAGCAGCAGAGCGGCGGCGCTCGAGATCCAGTCATAGCGCTTCTGCGCCGAGGCATAGGCCGGCGCGAGCGTCTGGGAGAGCGGGTTGAACGTGCCGAAGCTGCGCCCGGCTGCGAGGTTGCGCGCCTCGGACAGCACGGACGCACGCTCGAACTTGTTGGCGGGCAATTGTGCCGCGGCCGGCGTCTCCAGCACCGCATCGGTGACGAGCGCCGGTGACACCGACGACCACACGGCAAGGAACAGGGCGGCCGGCAGCACCGTCCACATCGCGACATAGGTGCCGTGATGCGACGGCAGCGAACTGAACCGGGCGCTACTGTCACGGCGGAAGCTGACAGCGCGTACACGCGCGGTCAGCCAGCCGATCAGGCCAAGCCCGGCGATCAGGAAGAGGAGGGCGAGGGCGGACATCTAGTGAAGCGTCTTCGGGTCGAGCAGGGTCTCGTTCCTGATGATTGCAGCCTCCGCCGCGCGAACGTCCGGCGGGGAAGCGATCAGCCCACGCTTCACCAGAGGTCCGGTCGGGTCCCACAGCTTGGAATATTCGACGAGGAAGCGGCGTAATCCGGGGATCGCGTTGAGATGCGCCTTCTTCACGTAAAGGAACAACGGACGTGACCCGGGATAGCGATTCTGTGCGATCGTCTCATAGGTCGGCTCGACGCCACCCAATGGCACGCCGTTCACCTCGTCGCGATTCTCCTCGAGATAGGAATAGCCGAAGATGCCGATCGCGGTCGGGTTGGACTGCAGCTTCTGCACGATCAGATTGTCGTTCTCGCCCGCGTCGATATAGGCGCCGTCCTCGCGTACCCGGCTGCAGATCTTTGCGTAGCCGTCCTTGTCGCTGTCCTTCAATGCCGTCATCTCCGGCATCGCCGTCTCGCAGCCCTTGTTGAGGATAAGTTCGGTCAGCGCGTCGCGCGTGCCGCTGGTCGCGGGCGGGCCATAGATCTGGATCGGCGAGGCGGGCAGCGCCGGGTTCACGTCGCGCCAGGTCCTGGCGGTGTTCTTCCGGCCCATCGGGCTCGCCGCCATCGCCTTGAACAGGTCGACCGGGGTCAGCTGGAATTTCGGCCCGTTATTCGCCTCGGCAAAGGCGATGCCGTCAAGCCCGACCTGAATCTCCAGCAGGTCGCCCGCGCCATTCGCTTTGCAGCTGGCATATTCGGACGCTTTCATCCGGCGCGACGCCGCCTCGATATCGGGGTGCGCGGCGCCGATGCCGGCGCAGAATAATTTCATGCCGGCGCCCGTGCCGGTCGATTCGATCACTGGCGTACGCGCATCGGGACTGGAGTTAATGAACTGCTCGGCCACCAGGGTCGTGAAGGGGTAGACCGTGGAGGAGCCGACTGCCTTGATCTGGTCGCGCGACCCCGCGCCGCCACCATTCGCCTGGTCCTCGCACGCCGTGAGGGCGAGCGCGGACAGAACGAGAATCGGGGCGATTCGTAACACGGGGCAGTTTCCTGGGGAGCGATTCCCTGAGTCGCGCTAGCAGCACGACCAACGCGCCTCTGTGACAGTTGCGTTACCGTTTGATGACAGTGGTTCCGTGCGCAGGCAGCAATATCGTGACCGTGGTGCCCTTGCCTACGGTGCTGGCGATGTCGAGGCGGCCGCGATGGCGCTCGACGATATGCTTGACGATCGCGAGGCCGAGCCCGGTACCGCCCGCCGCACGGCTGCGCCCCGCATCGACCCGGTAGAAGCGCTCGGTCAGCCGCGGGATGTGTTCCGCCGCGATACCATCACCCTCGTCGGTCACGCTGATCCGCACCATGCCGGTCTGGTCCCGCCACAGCCTGACCGAGACAGGCGCGCCCGGCCGGCCATATTTTATCGCGTTACCGATCAGATTGTGGAGAATCTGGCTGAGCTGCGCCCGATCACCGGCGACGGGCGGGATATCGCCTTCGATGTCGGCGACGATTTCACTGCCTCGTGCATCGCGCGCATCGAGCAATTCGGTTCGCACCTCGCCGATCAGCGCGCCAAGGTCGACCGCGCTGTCGGGCAAGCGGTATTTCTCCGCCTCGATCCGGCTGAGCGAGATCAGATCTTCGACCAGTCGTTGCATGCGACGGGATTCGTCGAACATGATTTTCAGGAAGCGGTTGCGCACGGCCTTGTCGGCACCGGCCTCCTCCTCGAGCGTCTCGATATAGCCAAGGATCGAGGCGAGCGGGGTGCGCAGCTCATGGCTGGCATTGGCGACGAAATCGACGCGCATGCGCTCCGCGGCATAATTGCCTGTCTGGTCGATCAGATGCACGATGCGCGCTCCGCCGGCAGCGATGCCGACATGCATCTGCCAGCGCTGGTCGAGCGTACCGAGCCCGACCAGGTCGATCGGCCCCTGGGATGGCATGGCCGGTGCGCTTGCAAGCCGCTCGGCGGCGGCGGGGTGACGGATCGCGAGCCGCACGTCCTCGCCAACGATATGCCCGCCCAGGAGCGCGCGGGCGGCGGTATTGGCATGGCTCACCCGCCCGTGGGTGACGATCATGACCGGCTCGACGATCGCCTCGATCACTTCGGTGACGTCGAGGGGCGCGGGTATTGTCGCCTCGGTCTGCGGTTCCGCCGGCTCGGTGGTTTCGTCGCCAGCGCCCGCGGCGAGCAACGCAGCGGCGATTCCGCCTACCAGGGTGATGAGCGTCGCCGGCACCTCGGACGAGATCAGCAAGACGGCGATCGCCGCGACGACGGCGATGACGATCGCGGTGAAGGTGCGGTGGCGGAACCCGGGCATGGCGGCTGCTCTACCCATTCATCCTTAACCGGGCCAGCCTCGCTTGCCAGCCATTTGCGAATGTGAAAGGGCTAACAAGGTAAAGGGCCTGATCATGAGTGACGAAAGCCAGGAAGTAATGCCGCAGGACGGCGTGAATCGGCGCCGGGCCTTGATGCTCGGCGCGGTGGGTGCGACGGCGATCGTCTCGATCCGTCCCGCGCTTGCGCAGACTGCGGCGTCGGTGGTGACCTGCGAGATCCCGGTGCCCGATCCCGGCCGCGCCGGCAGCTATATCGCCGCCGACGGATCGCTGGTGCCGTCCGGCACGGCGGGGGCGTTCGCCCCACCCGGCAAGCCGTACAAGGGCGACGCGGTGAAGGTCGCGCTGAACGGCGGGCAATTGCCCGGCACCAGCTACGAGCAGAACCGGGCCTATACCAATTACATCCGCCGCCTGCAGTCGGGAACGAGCGGCTTCACCTGCTTCGCCTCGTTGCAGATGCCTCGCGGCTGAGGACTTGTCCGAACCCCCGTGCCGGATGGTGTACCGGATGGCGCGGGCCGAGAGCCTGCGCATCGTCCATCTCGACAGCTTCACGGCCGTCTATCATCGCAGTTCCGGCATCACCCATCTGATTACGGCGCCCGCGCCCGAGATTCTCGCGACGCTGGGCGAGGCGGGCATGACCTTCGCCGCGCTGACCGAGCGGCTCGCGACCGATTATGATCTCGGGGATCTCGATGCCGACGCGCTCGCCGCGCGCCTTGATGAACTTGTCGCGTCGGGGCTGGTGTCAGCGGCATGAGGCACGTCTTTTCCGTCAGGATCGGGCCCATCGGTTTCCGCATCGGCTCCGACTGGCGCGCGCCGATCGCGCAGATGGAGTCGCTCTACACGGATTATCCCGGCCCGCATGACGGTGTGCCTGACTTCAACGTCCGGCTGTTCGCCGCGCGACCCTGGCGGCGGGTCATCCGGCCGTCAGTGATGATCGGCGGCGATTTCGTGCTGCCCGAGGCAGCGCCGCTGCCGCTCGCCCAGGGACTGCTCGCCGCCGAGATGGGGATGAACCTGCAAATGGCGCTCGGCCAGCGTCGCTATCTGCTGCTGCACGCCTCGGTGGTCGAGCGCGACGGGCGGGCGCTGGTGATGACCGGTATGTCGGGCGCAGGTAAATCGACCCTGGCGGCGCTGCTCGGCACGCGCGGCTGGCGGCTGATGGGCGACGAGTTCGCGCTGCTCGATCCCGCGACCGGGCTGATCCATGCCTTTCCGCGACTGATCAGCCTGAAGAATGCCGCGATCGGCGTGGCCGAGGCGGCGGTGCCCGACGGTGTTTTCGGTCCGTTGCTGCCGGGCACGCCCAAGGGCGACATCCGCCATCTCGTGCCGAATGCGGCGGCGATCGCCGGGATGGACCGCGCGGCCGACCCCGCGCTGATCCTGTTCCCGCGCTTCGGCTTCGAAGCGGCCGAGCGTTATGTCGCGCCGAGCGAGGTGTTCGTCCGGCTGACCCAGGCATCGACCAACTATGTCGCGATGGGGGAGCGCGGCTTCGACGCGCTGACTCGCCTGGTCACGACCGTTCCGGCCCGGGCGATCGACTATCCCGATACCGACCGCGCTCTGGCGCAGGTCGAGGCGTTGTGGCGCGACCTGTGACCGACGGCTGGTTGCTTGCGCGCGCGCTGCGCACCCCCGGCAACACGCTGGCGCTCGACCCGGCGGGCTGGGCCGCGCTGATCGCAACCGCGCGGGCCGAACAGATGATCGGCACGCTCGCATATCGGCTGGAAGGCCTGCGCGTGCCACAGGCGGTGGCGCGCCTGCTGGCCGACGCCCGCGCCTCCGCCGCGCAGGGCCGTGTCGTCGCCTTGTGGGAAGCGGAGGCAGCCCGGCGTGCGATGGCGCCGATCGGCGTGCCGGTCGTGCTGCTCAAGGGCACTGCCTTCGTCGCGGCTGACCTGAAGGCGGGGCAGGGGCGGTCGATCGGCGACCTCGACATCCTGGTGCCGCGCGACCGGATCGACGCGGTCGAGGCGGCGCTGATCTCGGCGGGTTGGGAATGGGTCAAGCCCGACCCCTATGACGACGATTATTATCGCCGCTGGATGCACGAGCTGCCCCCGCTGATCCACCGCGAGCGCGACCGGATGATCGATGTGCACCACACCATCCTGCCGCTCACGGCGCGGATCACGCCCGATGCGGCGGGGCTGCTGGCGTGGAGCGTCGAGGTCGAGCCGGGGGTGCGGATATTGTCGCGTAACGACATGCTGGTCCATGCCGCCGCGCATCTGTTCGCGGACGGCGATCTGGCGGGTGGCATGCGCAACCTGTGGGACGTGTACTGTCTCGTCGACCAGTTCGGCACGAATGGCTTGGCCGAACGTGCCGCGCACCACGGCCTGGGCCGCGAAGTCGCCCGCGCCCTGCGTTTATCGGCGGCACTCTACGGCCAGGGCGCCAGGCTCAACCCGGCCGACCATCTTTACCTCCGCCGCCTCACCGCGCGCGACGGCTGGGGTAGGGCGACGCGCCCCTTCACGCGCCTGGGCTTCTATGTGCGCTCGCACTGGCTGCGCATGCCACCGGCGATGCTGGTCCGCCATCTATGGACGAAATGGCGGGGCGGGCACCGGGGTGACATAGTATAGGATAGGGGGGCCGGAGATGGCCTTGCTTGGAGATCTACGAGCGATTCGAGGTCGGCCTAACTCCCGGCTTGTTCGACAAGATGCGCGCGGGAAGGTGCGGGTTCGAAGGCATCGGCGAAATATTGCGTCTCGCTGGCAACCATTCCCTCACGGAACTCCATGATGCTGACGGCGTAGGAGGGCTTGCCGTCATAGCTGAGCACGAATTCCGTGACCCACAGGTCGCCGCCGCCGATGATCCGGCTGACGGTGAAGCGCTTCCTGTTCGGCTGAAGGTAGCGACTCTCCTGGATATTGCGCCGGCCACGAATGCGCTCGCCCGACTGCGGATACTGCAGCACCGCTTCTTCGTGATAAATGTCGTGCTCGGCCTCGAAATTACCGGCGTCGGACGCCTCCCAATGGCGTTCGAGCGCAAGTCGAATGCTTTCGTCCGTCATCGCAGACCCCGGCCAGATTTCCCAGTTCCTTGACGATAACAGCGAATTAACAGGGAAATTCGTTTATTTTTGCGCGACTCCGATAAGGATTCCCGATTTAGATAAATGCATTCAATGATTTAAGGTAGATTTCCCTGTTGTTCGATAACAGGGAAATCCGCGTGGATAACAGGGAAAAATCACTCCGGAACAGGGAATCCATATCTACCGGCCATGAGAAAGAGCGACGCGGCTAAATTACTCGGCCATCGTCATGGTGCGACGAACCTCGCTTGTTTTGAATCGATCGCCGGCGATTTCTGCAAGACGAACGCGGCGCGTTCAGCATCCGCCAACTGCCACCGGAACGGTTGCGAGAGCCTACGCCCGCCCGATCGGTCATGCTAGATTTTCAGGGACAATCGATCCGGACAGAGGATGCGCCTTATGGTCGTCACCAACGCAATCGAGCTCCCCCGCGACCAGTATCTCCACCCCACGGCCCCCAATGAATGGTGGTGGCATATCGGCACGCTCGGCGCCGGGGACCGTGTGTTCGGCTTTGAAATAAACGCGGCGATGCGGTCCATGTTCGGCCAGACCATCTCGTTCACGGAGATCATGCTCACTGACGTGCAGGGTCAGATCCATTACGAGAAGACCACGGTCATCCCGTTCGACCCCGCCTGGGCCGAATCCGACCAGACCAAGCCCTGGTATTGCCGCCTCACCGCCGCGAACGGCGACGGCTCAGTCTCCATGACCGCACTGGCGAGCAACATCGAGTCGATGACGGTTTCGGCCAGCTTCGTGGACGCGGCCAGCGGAGAAACGGTGTCGTTCGACCTGAACATGCGTCAGGAAGGCCAGCCGCTGCTCGTCTGGGGCGACGGCGTCAGCCCGAAGCCGGTCGGCAGCGGAACCGATGCGCTGCAGGTCTACAATTATTATTATTCCTTCACCAACCTGCAGGCTTCGGGGACGATCACGGTCGGTTCCGAGACCTGGCAGGTGAAGGGCGTGACGTGGATGGACCATGAATATGGCGCCTTCGCCTCGTCTCAGGCCTGGGTGCTTCAGGACGCCCAGCTCGACAATGGGGTGCATCTGTCGAGCTTCTTCGCCTCGACCCCGCCGGTCGAAGGGCAGCAGACGCCGTCCTTCGTCACCATCCTGACGCCCGATGGCAATTCTACCTTCTTCAACAGCCTCACGACGCCGCTTGGGCCCTTGTGGAAGAGCCCCGAGGGTGTGAGCTATTGCCTGACCTATCAGGTCGATATCGAGGATGTCGGGGCGTGCCTGACCTTTGTCAGCTCGATGCCCGACCAGGAATTCGCGAGCCAATATGCGCCGGTCTATGAAGGCGTGGCGACGGTGGCCGGCCATTATGGCGCCGACGCGGTCCGCGGCACGGGCTGGATCGAGCAGGCACTGGGGCCGCTACAGGCGAAGGCGACAGCGGTCCCCTAACGCCGTTCGTGCCGAGTAGCGACCGAATAGCCGAAGACATATCGAGGGTGCGTATCGAAGCATCTGGGGCACGCAACGCTTGTCCTTCGATACGCCGCTTCGACAAGCTCAGTCGGTACTCGGGACGAACCGGGAATGAGTCCCTATAGCCGCAAGGCCCGCCGTGCTGCCTTCATGCGCCGGAGCTGGCCAGCGACCAGCATCACGATGACGACCACCGTCGTGTCCGCCACCCAGTCCATGATGTCGCAGTCGCGGTGGAGCGACGGGATCGACTGCACCACCTCGATCATCGCGCCGAGGAAGGAAAGGCGTTCGGCGATCCGCAGCAGCGGTGTCTGGAGAAAACCGGCAGCGGCGAGTGCGGCGAGCGTGCCGAAGGCGAGCATATGTTCGAACTTGTCGCCGAACTGATCGATCGGGGTGTGCGGCGGTTTGGGCAACACCGCCATGACCACCGCGAACAGCAGCGCCCCCCAGAATGCCAGCCGGGCCAGCATTTCGCGATTGATCAACGGGCGATCCTTTCGAGAGTCGGAATCAGCTCCGCATAAGTGTCGATCACGGCATCCGCACCCAATTCTTCGACTGGCCCCAGGAGAAAGCCGAAGCTGACCGCAATGCCCGGCACCTCGGCATTCTTCGCCGCCTGGATGTCATAGATCGTATCGCCGACGAACGCGGCGCGCCCGCCGCCGAGGCGCCGGATCATCTCGTCGATCGGCGCGCGGTGCGGCTTGGCGAAGCCCTTGCCCATCGTGTCGCCGCCGATCAGCGTGTCGAACCGGTCGCGCAGGCCCAGTTCGGTCAGCAGTTTTTCGGCCAGCCCCTCGAACTTGTTGGTGACGATCGCGGTCTTCACACCCATCGCCCGCAATGCCTCGATCGCCTGGACCGCGCCGGGGAAGGGGCGGCTCTCCACCGCGATATGCGTCTCGTAATGACCGAGCAGCAGCTTGTAGAGACGCCGGAATTCGTCGTCCGAACAGCCGCCGGTCGCGGCCAGGGTCCGTTCGAGCATGATCTTCGCGCCGGCGCCGATCATCGGCTTGACCTGCTCGACCGTCAGCGGTGCTCGCCCGGCTTCGCCCAGGGTGAAGTTCACCGCCGCGCGCAGATCGCCGATCGTGTCCAGGAAGGTTCCGTCCAGGTCGAAACCGACGATATCGAATGAAAACTTCGTCATGGGGTGCGCGACTGCCAGTCGTGCTATGGAATTGGCAAGACAATCATGGCAGGGCCACCTGTACGGGGCTCATTTTTCCCGTTCGCCCTCGGCTCGAACGGAGTAGGTTTCAGGCATCGTGACCAACCGACCCATCGCCGCCATCATCCTTGCCGCGGGCAAGGGCACGCGCATGAAATCCGACCTGCACAAGGTGCTCCATCCGATCGCCGGGCGGCCCATGCTGCTGCACCTGATCGACAGTGTCTCCGCGCTGGAGCCGGAGCGCACCGTCGTCGTTACCGGCGCTGGGCGTGAACAGGTCGAAGCCGCGGTGTCGCCACTCGGCGTCATGACGGTGGTGCAGGGCGAGCAGCTCGGTACCGGCCATGCCGTGCACCAGGCCGAAGAAGCGCTGAAGGATTCCAGGGGGGGCGGCTTCGCCGGCGACATCCTGATTCTGTACGGTGACGTGCCGCTGGTCACCACCGCGACCATGGCGCGCCTGATCGAGCGGCTGCACGGCACCGACCAGCCCGCGGCGGTGGTGCTCGGCTTCCGTCCGAGCGATCCTGCCGCCTATGGCCGGGTGATCGCCGATGGCGATGGCCGCATTGAGAAGATGGTCGAATATAAGGATGCAAGCCCCGAGGAACGGGCGGAAACCCTGTGCAATTCAGGGCTGATGGCGGTGCGCGGCGAGGACCTGTTCGCACTGCTCGCGCTGGTCGGCAACGACAATGCGGCGGGCGAATTCTACCTGCCGGACATCGTCATGCTCGCCGGCAAGGACGGGCGTGTCTCGGCAGTCATCGAGACCGACGCGGCCGAGGTGGCGGGCGTCAACAGCCGGGGCGAGCTGGCCGCGGTCGAGGCAAGCTGGCAGCACAGCCGCCGCGCCCGCGCCATGGCGGAGGGCGCCACCCTGATCGCGCCCGAGACGGTGTGGTTCGCGTACGACACGCAGATTGGCCGCGACGTAATGATCGAGCCGAATGTGTTTTTCGGCCCCGGCACCAGCATCGCCGATGGCGCGACGATCCACGGCTTCAGCCATATCGAGGGCGCGACCGTCGGGCCCAAGGCTGAGGTTGGCCCGTTCGCGCGCCTGCGCCCCGGCGCGGTGATGGGCGAGAAATCCAAGATCGGCAATTTCGTCGAGATGAAGAAGGCGGTACTCGGTGCGGGTGCGAAGGCCAGCCACCTGACCTATCTCGGCGATGCGGAGGTGGGTCCAGGCGCGAACATCGGCGCCGGCACGATCACCTGCAATTACGACGGCTATTTCAAGTACAAGACGATCATCGGCGAGGGCGCCTTCATCGGATCGAACAGCGCCCTTGTCGCGCCGGTATCGATCGGTGCTGGCGCCATGGTCGCCGCCGGATCGGTTATCACCGCCGATGTCGAGGCCGATGCGCTCGCGATCGCCCGCGCGAAGCAGGAGGCGCGGCCCGGCCGCGCCAAGCGTTTCCGCGACGTGATGGCGGCGAAGAAGGCGGCGGCGAAGAAGTGAGCGATCGCTACGCCGGCAAACCCTTTCTGAAGTTGCTGGATTGCTATGTTCTTGAAGCGATCGGCGCGCTCGATGAAAAGTCTCAGGCGATGATGGTGGCGACGGAGCCCAAGCTGCGGGAAATCTACCACCGCCCCGGCACCTGGCTGGAGATCGTCGAGGCTGAAATGCAATTCCCCGAGACGATGCCCGATGAAATCCACCGGATCTGGGAAAAGGGGCGGCCGGCTTTTGTCGCGGCGCACGGCAGCGAGCCCGACCCGCTGATATTTACATGGACGTTCGTCGACACCAACTTCGCGAACTGAGCTTTATCTAAGGTACCTCTCTATGTGCGGCATCGTTGGAATTCTCGGCAAGGGCCCCGTCGCGGACCGGCTGCTCGACGGCCTGAAGCGCCTCGAATATCGTGGCTATGACTCGTCCGGCATCTGCACCGTGCATGACGGTGCATTCGACCGTCGCCGCGCGCCGGGCAAGCTGGTCAACCTGGCCGCCGAGCTGGCCAAGGATCCGCTCCCCGGCGACAGTGGCATCGCGCATACTCGCTGGGCGACCCACGGCGCCCCGACCGTCGACAATGCCCATCCGCACATCGTCGGCGACGTAGTGCTGGTCCACAATGGCATCATCGAGAATTTCAAGCCGCTGCGCGACGAGCTGATCGCCGAGGGGCGTGAGTTCCAGAGCCAGACCGATACCGAAGTCGTCGCGCACCTGATCGACCGCGAGCTAAGCCGCGGTTTCGCGCCGCGCGAGGCAGTGGCGAACGTGCTGCCGCGCCTGCACGGCGCCTTTGCGCTGGGCGTGATGTTCAAGTCCGAACCCGACCTGCTGATCGGCGCCCGGCTCGGCGCGCCGCTGACCGTGGGGTATGGCGATGGCGAGAATTATCTCGGCTCCGACGCGCTGGCGCTCGCGCCAATGACTCAGCGCATCGCCTATCTCGAGGAAGGCGACTGGGCCGTCATCAAGCGCGAAGGCGTGCAGGTCTATGACAAGGACAATGAGCCGGTCACGCGCCTGATCGTCAATTCGGGTGCCTCGGGCCAGCTGATGGACAAGGGCAATCACCGCCACTTCATGCTCAAGGAGATTTACGAGCAGCCGGTGGTCGTGGCGCAGACCCTGCGCTCCTATCTGCGCCCGCTCGAGGAAATGGTCGCGTTGCCCGACATGGAGTTCGATCTGGGTTCGGTCGAGCGCGTGGCGATTGTCGCCTGTGGCACGGCCTCCTATGTCGGCATGATCGGCAAATACTGGATCGAGCAGTTCGCCCGCCTGCAGGTCGAAGTCGATGTCGCGTCGGAATTCCGGTATCGCGACCCCGTTCTCACGCCGAACATGCTCGGCATCGTGATCTCCCAGTCGGGCGAGACCGCCGACACGCTCGCCGCGCTCCGCCACATGAAGGCGGCCGGACTCACCACCGCGGGCATCATCAACGTGCCGACCAGCTCGATGGCGCGCGAGGTCGACCTGTTGCTGCCGACTCATGCCGGGCCGGAGATCGGCGTCGCCTCGACCAAGGCCTTCACCTGCCAGCTCGCGGTGATGGCCGCGCTGGCGATCAACCTTGCCCGGGCGAAGGGCAAGCTCGACCATGAGGCGGAGCGCGAGATCGTCGCGCAGCTGCGCGCCGTGCCAGAGGCGATGAGCCATGCGCTGTCGCACGACGACGAGATCGCGGCGATGGCGCCGAAGATCGCCGTGGCGCGGGACGTGCTTTATCTCGGCCGCGGGCCCGACTATCCGATGGCACTGGAAGGCGCGCTGAAACTCAAGGAAATCAGCTACATCCACGCGGAAGGTTACGCGTCGGGTGAGATGAAGCATGGCCCCATCGCGCTGATCGATGATCAGGTGCCGCTGATCGTCATCGCGCCGTCGGGTCCGTTGTTCGACAAGACGGTGAGCAACATGCAGGAAGCCCAGGCGCGCGGGGCGCAGGTGGTGCTGATCTCCGACGCGGACGGTATCGCCCAGGCCGGCGAGAACACCATCGCGACGATCGAGATGCCCAAGGTCCACCCGCTGATCGCGCCGTTGGTCTACGCGGTGCCAGTACAGTTGCTGGCGTACCATGTGGCGGTGGCCAAGGGCACCGATGTCGACCAGCCGCGCAATCTCGCGAAGAGCGTGACGGTAGAATAGCTGCGCGGAACCTCGGGCTTCTGCTCCGCGGCGAAGGGAAGGCCACGACCAGCCAGAGCGCTACAGCGATACCGTGCCGCGAAACACGCTGACGCAGCGCCCGCCGACGCTCGCCCGCACACCGTCATCGGCACGCCATGCGCGCAGCGACAGCCGACTCTCCCGGCCCATTTCGACGCCCTGCACCGCCTCATAGGCAAGCGTTTCCTCGCCCGAGAGCGACAGCCTGAGCGCGGCCAGCGTGGCATTGGCGCTGCCGGTGGCGGCATCCTCCCATGTGCCCGCCAGGGGCGCGAACATCCGCGCGCGCACGCCTGAACCGTCCAGCGCGTAAAGGAAGATGGAGAGCCGCCCCTCCAGCTCGGGCCGCGCATCGGCGAGGCGCCGATAGGCGGCGATATCGGGCGCAGCGCGGGACAGCGCGTCAGGCTCGACCGCGACGATCACGAAATCGACGCCGACGGTCGCGCGGATCGGCGGATGCTCCGCCAATATGATCGTCTCCGTGGGCAAGGAAAGGCACGCGGCGATGTCCGCTGCCGGCAGCTCGCCCTTCAGGCTCAGCGGCTGGGGCGCATCGATATCCGCGCCCATATCGCCCGCCAGGCGTACCTCGACCAGCCCGGCGATTTCCTCGAAGCGCAATATCGGCCCCGTCGCCAGCCCGAGCTGGGCCAGGACATAGGCCGTCCCGACATTGGGATGCCCGGCAAAGGGCATTTCCGCGGTGCGGTTGAAGATGCGGACCTGTGCGGTGTTGGCCGGGTCCGCCGGGGGCAGGACGAAGGACGTCTCGCTATAGTTCATCTCAGCCGCAAGCGCCTGCATGGTGGCGGTATCCAGCCCGGCGGCAGCGGGGAACACCGCCAGCGGATTGCCGCCGAAGCGGCGGTCGGTGAACACGTCCACGGTGCAATATTCATAGTCCGCCATGGGAATCCCCATTCGTCGCTGCCGGTGAACCGCCGCTAGCCGGGTTTTCCGATCTTGTCGCGGCCGCCGGGCGCGTCCGATCGACGAAATCAGCGAAAGTTTAACCGATAAATCGTTATACCGTCAGGCAATGACCGGGGGGATCAGCATCGGCAGCGCCTGGCGCATCATGTGGCGGCTCGCGCTCGGGCTGGTCCTGCTGATCGTCGTCATCCTGCTCCTGTTTCGCGCCGCCGCCGCGTATCGCGAACGAGGCGACGCCGTGCCGGCCAGTTCTACCCTCGTCGCGACCCCGCTGGGCCGGGTCGCGGTCGCAGTGTCCGGGCCGGCTGCGGGCACGCCGGTGATGCTTATTCCCGGTACGGCAGGCTGGAGCGGCTTCTGGCGGGACGTTTCACGCCATCTCGCCGGGCGCGGCTACCGTGTGATCGCGGTAGACCTCCCGCCCTTCGGCTATTCCGATCGCGACCCTGAACTGCGCTATGATCGAGCTGCGCAAGCGCAGCGCCTTGCTGCCGTTCTGAACACCCTGGCGCCTGCTCGCCCGGCGATCGTCGTCGCGCACAGCTTCGGGGCCGGCGCGGCGACCGAGCTGGCGTTGCGCACGCCGGCAGTCGTGCGGCGGATCGTACTGGTCGACGCGGCGCTGGGCATTCTCGACCCGGCCGGCCCGCCGGCCTCGGGTGGGGTGATCCATCAGCCGATCATCATGCAACCTGCCATTGCCGCCTCGCTCACCAACCCCTGGGCACTGCCAGCGCTGATGCGGTCGCTGCTCGCGCGCAAGGATGCGGCGGATCCCTGGATCGAGACGATCCGTCAGCCGATGCGCCGCGCTGGTTCGACCGCTGCCTATGCCGCCTGGGCGCCCGCCTTGTTCTCGACCAATGACGGCGGGTGGAGCTGGCGGAGCGACCGGCTCACGGCGATGAAGCCGCCAGTGGCGATCATCTGGGGCGAGGCCGACAGCGTCACGCCGATCGCGCAGGGCGAGCGGCTCGCCGCTATATTCCATGCGCCGCTCCAGCGGTTGCCGGGCGTCGGCCACATCCCGCATATCGAGGACCCGGCGCATTTCCTGCCCGCGCTGGACCGCGCAATCGAGGAACGACCATGACACGCAAGAAGCTGCTGATCGGTGTCTCGGTGATCGCGCTCGTTGCCGCCGGCGCGACCTTTTATGCGCTGCCGCTTGCCGCAGATCCGGTCGGCGCGAAGGATTGCGGCAATATCCTGCCTCCGCTGCCCGCGCTGGGGGGGCATGCGGCGAGCGTGCGCGAGCCGGCCTGGGCGCAGCGCGGCGGCACGATCAACGACGCGAGTTGTCTCAGCCGCACACCCGTCGCAGGCGTGGTCGCGGTGCGGAGCGAGCAGGACGTTGCCGGAGCCATCGCCTATGCCCGTGCACACGGCCTGACCGTCTCGCCCGCCGGGATGAAGCACAGCATGGGTGGCCATGCCTTTCGCAAGGGTGGGGTGGTGCTCGATATGAAGGGCATGAACACCATCATGCTTGACGCTGCCAAGCAGACGGTCACGGTCGGGTCGGGCGCGACCTGGCACGATATCCAGAAGGCGATCCATCCCAGGTTCGCGGTCAAGGCGATGCAGTCGACCGACATCTTCACGGTCGGCGGGTCGATCTCGGTCAACGCGCACGGCATGGATCACCGCGCGGGTGCCGTCATGCGCTCGATCCGCAGCCTGCGGGTGATGCTGGCGGACGGCCGGGTCGTAACGGCGTCGCGCACCGAGAATTCCGACCTCTTCAATCACATCATTGGCGGTTATGGCCTGTTCGGGGTGCTGTTGTCGGCCGAGCTCGATGTCGTGCCCAACGATGTCTATCGATCCGAGCGCGCGATGATCGACTATCGCGATTTTCCGGGGACTTTCGCGAAGCTCGAGGCGGATCCGGCGGTCGGGCTGACCTATACCCATCTGTCGACTGCTCCCGGCTCCCTGCTGCGCGAGGCTCTGGTCTATAGTTACAGGAAGGTGCCAACCGACCAGGGCCTCACCCGGGCCCCGCTGACCGAGGTCAACTCGACCAAGCTGCGCCGTCTCACCGTGAACCTCGCCAAGCGGAACAGCTTCTTCGCTTCGGCCAAATGGTGGTCCGAAAAACATATCGAGCACCGGCTCGAGACCTGCACCATCACCCGCGCCCAGGCGATGGGGGACGCGGAAGCGTGCCTCGTCTCCCGCAACGATCCGATGCACGACAGCGTTGCCTATCTGCGCAATGCGCTGCCCGCCGAGACCGACATCCTGCATGAATATTTCATCCCGCGCGAAAGGATCGTGCCGTTCATCGATGCGATGCGCACCCTGTTCGAGCAGCAGCACGCCAATCTGGTCAATGCCTCGATCCGCGCGGTCGATACCGAGAGCAACGCGCTGAGTTATGCGCCGGTACCCGCTTTTTCGGTCGTGCTCTATCTCAACCAGAAGACCGATGCCGAAGGCACGAAGGCAATGGCCAAGCTGACCAGCGACCTGATCGACCTGACCGTCAAGGAGGGCGGACGGTTCTTCCTGCCCTATCAGCTCCATTACACGGCCGCGCAGCTCGAGCGATCCTATCCGCAGATTGGTGACTTCTTCGCGGAGAAGCGCCGCTGGGATCCGGACGGCCTGTTCAGCAACAGCTGGTATGCCCGCTATGCCCCGGCGTTCAGCGCGCCCGTGTCGAAGAGCTGAAACAGCCCGCGCCGATCCGGCCCTCGATCACCAGCCGCGCGCCATTGCGGTAGAGCGCGGCGACGAAGCCGGGCTGGTCGGATCGGGCCAGGGTCGCGCCGTCCCGCACTTCCACCACGCTTCCGCCAGCGGCGGCGATGGCGCGCAGTGCCCGCGCCCGGTC
>Ga0247735_1000203_pt1 | contig 25949 bp, 25 predicted proteins | sample UWRJL178409R2_FD_180934 | JGI IMG/M metagenome (GOLD analysis project Ga0247735, IMG submission 180934) | Plant litter microbial communities from Arlington Agricultural Research Station in Wisconsin, United States - UWRJ-L178-409R-2 | ecosystem: Environmental > Terrestrial > Plant litter >... | reverse complement strand
GAGCAGGCGCGCACAACGCGCCGCTTCCTCGATCGACGTGAACCCAGCGTTCCCGGCGAAGACTGCGTGTGCAGTGGTGCCACCGTATTAGCCGGTGGCACCCGCTGCAAGCACACAACGGGTGTTGGACTACTGGGTTATCGAGGTTTACGCGTTGTGGGTAGTCGGGGCTTTCTCGCAGTCGGCTTCGCACTCGCGGGCGTGGCTGATGCCTGCTTCGCCGCAGGCTGCTTCGCGGTCACTGCTTTCGCCGTGGCAGAGGAGGAGGGGGACAGGGCTGGCCCGCTCGGCTGTGCTGGCGCCGAAGCATCCACTGGGTTATTCCACGCCTTGGCAATCGCCCACGCAACCGCCGCGATCGGCACGGCCAGCACAGCGCCGGTGATGCCGCCGAGGATCGTGCCGGCGGTCAAAGCGACCAAAATCACGAGGGGATGCAGTTTGAGGGAGTTGGCCATCACCACGGGCTGCAGGAAGTTGCCCTCGAGCTGGTTCACGAGGATCACAATGATCAACACCAGCAGCGCGACAAACCACCCGTTGGCGACCAGGGCCACCAATGCGGCGAGCACGCCGGTCGCGGTGGCACCAACGATCGGGATAAACGCACCGAGGAACACCAGCACCGCCAGGGGAAGAGCAAGGGGAACCCCGAGAGCAAAGAGGCCGATACCGATGGCAGCGGCGTCCACGGCGGCGATCGTCGCTGTTCCGCGCACGTAGCCACCCATCACCCGAACGCTGGTGACACCGATGCGGCGACCGCGCTCGAGGCGCTCACCCTTAAACGGCGAGAGGAAAAACGACCAGATCTGCGGGCCGTCCTTGAGGAAAAAGAAGAGAATCACGATGGCGAGTACCGCGCCCGTGACGAGTTCACCGGCCACGGAGACACCGGCGATCGCGCCCGTACCGAACTGGCTGCTGGTGAAGAACCCGACCACTGAATCGATGGCGGAGTCGATCTGCTTCTGTTCGATGGGCAGCGGCCCAGAGACGAGGAACTGCTGGAGCTGGTCGATACCGTCTTCAGCGGAGGAAATGAGTTCGTCGGCCTGGTTCTGCACGGCGAAGACAATCAACGTGATGATGCCGCCGAAGATCAGGATGCCCGCGAGAAGGGTGATCCAGGTGGAGACCATCGCGGAAAGTCCGCGCTTTTTCATCCACCGCATCACGGGGGCCGCCGCCGAGGCGACGATCAGTGCGATGAGCACGGGGATCACCACCAGCTTCAGCTGGATGAGTCCGAGGACGAGCACGGTGGCCAGTCCCAAAAAGAGGAGGATTTGTCCGCTGCGAAGCCCCAACCACCCGAGTCGATCGGTGAGGACTGAAGAGAGCGCCGGCTTGTCGGTGTCGGTGTTGGCCATAAAAGTAACCCTAGGTTGAGTTGGCGATATTAGATGACAGTGGAACGGGTTCGGCGAGGCGGACCCACCCCGATTTGTCCGGGGTTCTGGCCACAAGTCCGCGGGCTTCGAAGGCGTCGAGCCATCCGCCCATGGGCCACCATCCCCAGCGGGAGTGGAAGATCGCACCGTTGCGCAGGATCGCGTCGACGTGCTGCACGGGCGGTGACGTGGTCGGGTGGTACTGGTGGTGAGCGCGTGCGCCGCCGACCCAGGCCAGCTCGATTCCGCGGGTGACGGCCAGCTGCGCGAAGTCGGTGTCTTCGCCCCCGTAGCCGACGTAGAGCTCGCAGAATCCTCCGATGCGCTGCCAGGCGTGCGCGGTGAGGGCGAACGAGAGCGACCAGAACAGCTGCGGGTCGCCTCCGCGCACAACGGTTCCTGCGTCGGGTGCGGGGCGGGCCGGATGCGCCGTCCACACATCCTCGAGGGTGTCGAGGTCGTATCCATCACTGGGCGGGGGCGAGAGATAGCTGACCGGACCACAGAGCAGGTCGCCCCCTGTAGTCGGATCGAGGGCCGCAGCAACGTACGCCTCCAGCAGTCCCGGCGACGGAAGGCAGTCGACGTCGAGGAACACAAGCACCTCCGCCCCGGAAGCGATCGCTGCGGCAGCGCCCACGTTGCGGGCGGCTGACAGCGGCAGTTGCTCCGTGCGCGCGGGCAGGTGGATCACGGTCGCACCCCTGCCCGTTCCACGAGCACCAACTCCGACTCCGACAATGTCGTCGATGCCCGGGTCGTCCATCGCCACAACGATGTAGTGGTCGGGTTGAACCGTGCTGCGCGCCAGTGCACGAACCTGTCCGGCCAGATGGGCGTGTCGGCCGTGGGCGATGGTGATCACCGCCACAGACGTCATGGAACCACCGCGGTGTCCGTCGCGAGCGAGGGCCTGCGCACCCTCACGGCATCCACCTCGGCCATCACCACCCCCGCGGCCCGCCGCGCGCCCTCACCATCAACCCAGATGGACCAGCCGCGCCCATCGAGCGCTGCGGCGCGGTCGAGCAGCTCGGCCCACCCGGAGGTCGGAAACTCGTCGAGAACTAGCGCCGGGATGCCCGGCAGTGCGGCGAGCACACGCGCGGTGGTGACCTGTTCGCCGTGGGGCCGAGCCTGCGGAAGCACAATCGCGGGCCGCCGAAGCGCCGCCACTTCAGCGATCGCGTTCTGCCCGGCATGCGTCACCACCACATCGGCGGAGAGAAGGAAGGGTCGTGGATCGTCGACCCAGACCCCGTCGGCGCCGAGCACCGTGAACTCCCAGCCCGGGGCATCCCGACGCACGGCATCAAGTAGATCGGCGTTCAGGGCACTGCCGCCGGCACCGGACAACACCACCACGTGCCGCGACGGTGACGGGGATGTCTGAGGTGCGGTCGTCGACAGGGTGGCGGAGGCATCCATCACGAGGAACCGAGAGATGCCGCCCACCGGCACCACCTTTGCGGTGGTGGCGGCGCTGAGCCCACCGAGCATGTCCTGTGCAGCCACGGGCCACGCCGCGAGGATCACACTCGCCACGTCGTAGCCCAGCGTGTGCGGCGCGTCTCCACGCTGCCCCGGCAGGGCGACGGGAATGACGCGAACACCGAGAAGCCGGGCGAGGAGAGCGACCTCGACCGAGACATCCACCACCATCACCGCCGGAGCGGCGTCACCGATCCACGTAGCAATCGCCGCCATACGCGACCGGAGCCCCGCGTCGTCCTCGGGCACCCAGTGCAGGCGACCCGCCGCTGTGGTGTTGAGGGGGTCGGATGCTCGGTCGTCACGATCCAGACGCACCCACGGCCCACTCCATCCCGCTGGCTTCGGCAGGCTCGACAAACCTGTGACCACGGGCGCGCCCGTCACCTCGGCGAGGGCGCCCGCGATCGAGACTGCCCGGTGCAGGTGGCCGCGTCCCTGATGGTGGATGTAATAACCGATCGTTGTCACGCAGCCACCGCGCGCGCCACACTCCGGGAGTAGAGCGCCTCGTAGTCGTCCACCATGCGCGCCAGTGAGAAGTGCTGCACCGCCCGTTCCCGCACTTGGGTGCGGTCGAGGGCGCGTGCCTCGGTGATCGCGGTCGCAAGGGACTCGACGGAATCGGGATGCGCCAGGCGCCCCGATTCGGCGGTGATGATCTCCGGCAGAGCACCTCGAGCGAAGGCCGCAACGGGCGTGCCGCAGGCCATCGCCTCGGCGGCGACGAGTCCGTACGGTTCGTCCCACCGGGGAGTCACGACCGCGACACTGGCCCGACCGACCGCACGGATGAGGTCGCTGTGCTGGAGGTGACCGCGATAAGTGATCGTCTCGTCGAGCAGGGGCGCAATTGCGTCGGCGAAATACCCCTGGTCGAGTGCGGGGCCGGCGAGCTCGAGCGGCACCCCGGCCAACTTCGCCGCGCGGATCGCCAGGTGCGGGGCTTTTTCGGGCACAATCCGACCGAACCAGATGGCACCGCCTCCGCCAGGGCCGGCCACCCAGCGGGTGGTGTCAATGCCGTTGAGCACCACCGTGCTCGCAACGGTGCCCCGCCACGCCCGCGCGGTGTGCTCGCTCACGGCGGCAAAAACGGCGGAGGTCGGAGCGAACCGGATCGCTGATTCGAGCCACGACAGGGGAGGGGTGTGCAGGGTGGTGACGAGGGGAAGCGCCATCGCGTCGGCCATCGCCACCGGGAGGTAGTGGAGGCTGTTGTTGTGCACCACGTCGAACCGGTCGGTGCCGGTTTTCGCGAGGTCGAGCATCAGGCTGAGGTAGGCGTGATGTTCCTGCACCCACGCGTCGGGATGCGCACCCACGTCGCCGCGCGCGGTGTCGCTCTGCACAAAAGACGCCACCGGCAGCTCATGGATGTTCAGCGACGCATCCGACCCGGGAGCGGCAAACAGTGACACGTCGTGCCCGCGGGCGACGAGCGCCCGTGCGAGGGAATGGGTGTGCGCTTCGAGTCCGCCCGCAAAGGGTTCGCGCACGGGAAAACGGCTCGAGGCGATCAGGCAGATACGCAAGGGGGCGATCATCGGGGCATCCCGAGCCCTCTCTGACGCGCCAGCAGTTCCGTGTACACCTCGAGGTGGGCGGCCGCCACGTCGTCACGCTGCAGGCGGCGCTCGGCGACGGTCGCGAAGGGGGTGGTCGCGAAGGGGGTGGTGCGACCACCACCGACACGCTGCCGGTAGGCGGTTTCGATGGCGGCTCGCAGCGACGCGGCATCCATTCCCTCTTCGGTATGCCCGTATTCGAGCACCGGGCCCTGGTCGCGGTAATACCCACAACTCGGCGCCACCACCGTGGTGCCCAGGTCGCGGCACGCCTCGAGCCAGCCCGAATGGGTGCCGAAGCGGTACGGCAGAACGGACACGTCGAGACTCGCGAGATACGCCCAGAGCCCGTCGTCGGGCAAAAAGTCATGGATGCGCAGGTCGAGGTCACCCGCGGCTTCCGCAACAATCAGCAGTTCGGCGAGCTCGTCTGAATAGCGCGCGCCGGCAGGATCGAGCACATCGGTGTGCCCGTTGATCTGCAGCACCGCGCCGGGCAGGTCGCGCACCGTCTCGATGAGGGTGGTGATTACGGGAACCGGGTTCATACTCGCCCGCAGGCTTTTGACGTGAACGCCCACCCGGAACTCGCCCGTCGGCCGAGTTTCAGGTGAGAAGCGGGCGCGCTGCACGGCCTCCATGGTCTCGAAGTCCACAACGTGCGGGTGCGGGATGATCCGGGCCGTACGCCCCCACCGGCGCTGGATCTCCTCGGCGGCACCCGGCGTCAGAGTGATGAGCGCATCGGCGGCGGGAATCAGCACGTCGAGCGCGGCATTGTGCAGGGCGCTCTCGAGGTGGTGCGGATTGCGCAGGTCGTGCACCGTGTACACAAACGGGGTGCCGCGCTCGCGCAGGGCGGTCACCAGCGCGGTCAGCTCCTCGGGGGTGCGGGCGTCGAATCCGAATTGCAGGTGAAAGATGTCAAAAGTGTCCGACGATCGAACCCACTCCGGTTCGAGCATGGCCGGGGGCCACCAGCGTGACACCGTCGAGCGTCCGGGGTCGTCGGGGTCCGGGTCGGGCAGTCGGCGAATGATGGGGGATGCCTCGGCGTCCACTGGCGTGAGATGGCGCACGTACACGTGGTTCGACGGAACGGACGCGACCCGGATCGCCGTGCGTGACGTCTCACGAGCAGGCTGACGCGCAGGCATGGCGCCATGGGGTGCAGTTGTGCTGGTGATGAGGGAGCTCCTGTCCCGGTCCGTAACGGTCGATCCGGCGACGGTGCCTTTCGCTAGTTTGCCTCGATAAATTTTTTGCTGCGGACAGTTGCCAAAACGGGGAATTGGAGTTATTGCTCCCCAGCTCGACGACCAGCACGCACCCTAGAATCGGCGCATGCCCCGCGTTGTTGTTGTCCCGTTGATCCCACTTCGCGACGGAGACCGGTTTCGGGTCGAGGACTGGCCGCTGCACATCACAGTGGTGCCACCGTTCTCGACGGAGGCGAGTGACGACGAGATCGCTGCGGTGATTGAGGGTGTGACAGCGGAGCATCCACCCCTCACCGCCCGCGCCGGAGACGAGCGTCTCTTCGGACGCGACAACACCATTCCGGTCAACCTGGTGGAAGAGCATCCCGACCTGACCCGGCTGCACCGCGCTCTCGTCGCCGCGCTCCGCCCACTGGCCACCGACCCGACCGAGCGCGCGTTCACCGCACCCGTCTTTGTGCCCCACGTCACTGTGAAGGGCGGTCGGCGCGCGACGGCCGGAAAGCAGCTCGATCTTCGCCAGGTCGCCCTCGTCGACATGGCGGCACGAGCGGACCCGCGCGGGCGATCGGTGCTCGCGACCGCGATGCTGCGCGGTTAACAACAAATGGCCCCGGTGCGAGACCGGGACCATTCATTGCTACTGACAACTGGCAGCACTACTGACAACTGTGCAGCGGAACTGCTGCGGAGGTTAGTCGCGCGACCCGTCAGAGCTGCGAGAAACCAGCGAGGGCGAGTCGGGCGTCTGGATGATCGGGATGCTTCCGGTAATCGTCTGCACCTCGACCTCTTCGAGCGAACGACCGCGGGTCTCGGGCACACTCGTGATTACAAACACCAGCGACACCAATCCGAGAATTGCGAAGCCGAAGAACGTCACCGAGATACCGAACGACGCCACAACGGTGGGGAAGCTCAGGCCGATGAGGAAGTTGGCCATCCAGAGGCAGAACAACGAGATACCCAGACCAAAACCGCGGATCTTGATCGGGAAGATCTCGGCGAGCATCAGCCAGACGATCGGCGCGATGGTGGCCTGTGTCATAAAGACGAAGAGCACGGTCAAGGCGAGGATCGCGTAGGCGCGGCCGAGACCGTCTGGAAGCGCCATCGAGGCGAAGCCGATGAGGAGGTGCGCGGTGGTGGTGCCGATGAATCCCGTGATGAGAAGCGTGCGGCGGTTGAACTTGCGGATGAGGGTGAATCCAAGAATGACGCCGAGCAGCGACAGGGCACCGTTGGCCGTATTGGCGATGAGTGCGCCGCTGGCGCTGAAGCCGGCTTCTGTGAGCAGCTGGGTGCCGTAGTACATCACCGAGTTGATACCGGTGACCTGCTGGGCGACGGCGAGGCCGACTCCGATGAGGATGATACGGCGTACCCACGGGGTGCGAAGGTCGCGCCATCCACCGGAGTGCTCCTCGGTGTCGAGGGCGGCAAGGCGGTGAACTTCGGCGATTTCAGCAACGGCGCGCTCGGGGGAGCGGAGCTGCTTCAGCACGGCGAGAGCGTCAGAGTCGCGGCCCTGGCCAATAAGCCAGCGAGGGCTCTCGGGCATCCGGAGCATCCCGATAAACAGCGCGACAGCCGGAAGCGCGGCGATGGCGAGCATGTAACGCCAGATGCCATCCTCTTCGCCCCAGATGTTGCCGATCACGGCGTTGATCACAAACGCGGAGAACTGACCGATAACGATCATGAGCTCATTGCGCGTAACCATCGAACCGCGACGCTCGGTCGGAGCGACCTCGGCGAGGTAGACGGGAACGGTCACCGACGCACCACCGACGGCGAGGCCGAGGATAAAGCGCGACACAACCATGACACCGAGGTTGGGTGCGAACACGCATCCCAGGGTTCCGACAAAGAAAATGAGGGCGAGCAGGAGGATGTTATTGCGGCGGCCGAACTTGTCGGACAGGCGCCCACCGAGCACGGCACCAACAGCAGCACCAACAAGAAGGATGCTGGTGACGAGGCCCTCGGTAAAGGGGGTCAGGCCGAAGAAGCGGGTCATGGGCGCGAGGGCGCCGTTGATCACTCCGGTGTCGTAACCGAACAGCAGTCCACCAAACGTCGCAACAACGGCGACCAGCCCAAGGCGGCTGAGGTGGGGACCAACGCCCAGCGGGGGCAGGCCGCCGCTGTTCATCAGTTCCGGTGATCGGGGTGAAGTGGGTGTGGGCGGGGCGGAAGACATGTGTCCTTAAAGGTTTGGTCACACCAAACAACGGTTTGGTGGGCGCGGCCATCGCACAGCGCCTCAGGTGCAGACGGCGCGGCGACGGGATTTCTGCTCGAACCCAACGGCGGGGGAGCGGATGACAGGTGAGAACGAACAGAACCGCAGATAAATCGGGTGTTGGCGGCTGCTCTCGGCCGCGATACTCGCGGACTGCTCTTTCAGCTTAGTGACAGCGTGTTTTATAACCTAAACGACAAGTGGTGCTTTGTGGGATGCAGTCATCCGCGCTGTTCGTTCAGGCTCGGGATGCCCTGGGCACAACAATCTGCCCCGTCCAACGGTCCTGCCATCCACGACCGTCGCCGCGCAGCATCGAGCGCAGCGGCAGCACCAGGACCACGAGGGCAAAGATCGGGAGGATGCCGGGGAAGGCGGGGTTCTCCAAGTCGGTGTTTTCGCGAACTATCGATGCGACGAGGGACAGGGCCGCCCCGCCGGGCACAAGCAGGATGAACATCCGACCGACGATGCTTCCGACACTCGCCGGTGCTCCCGTCTGTACGTTCTGCAGGCGCAGGCGCATCACGCCCTGGCCCACCGAGTGTCCTCGAAAATGACTGAGAGACACGTTAAGGACGATGGATGTCACGGGGATCACAAATATGGCCGCGATCCCGAGCAGCACGAGGGAGCTATTGCCTCCGCTTGACCCGTTGTAGTCGGCAAAACCTTCGGTCACAGACGCGAGCACCACTCCCACGGTAAGCGCCACGGTGCCGCCGAAATCGATGATAAACGAGATCGTGCGGGCGAGCACTGGCGCGCTGACGGCCAGTTGGCCGGGAGTCGACAGCGACGCGGGTCCCGTCGGTGACGCGGGTCCGTAGGGGCTGGTCCCGCCATTCCGCGCGGGAGGGGGAGTCGACTCGGGCTGCGTCATGCGCTCACCCTACGGCCTCCCGAACTCATCCACGGAAATGAAAAATGGCCAGCTCGAGTTTCCTCATGCTGGCCATTTCACCCTGATCATTTTCAGGACCCGCTGTCTCATTTTCGGTAGTTCCACCCTACCAAGCCCGACGTCAGGTGCGTGGCAGGTTCAGCCCCTCAAAAAAAGCGCGGATGTCGGCAGACAAATCTCGGGGGTTCTCCACCGGTGCAAAATGGCCGCCCTCCGTCATCACAGTCCACCGGGTGACGTTGTACAGCCGTTCAGCCCAACTCCGAGGTGGAGTCGGCAGAGCGCGGTCGCCGTAGTTAAGAAACAGAGCAACCCCCGTCGGCACCGTAACGAAGTCGCTCGGCTGCGGATTCGCGGCGGGCCCCGCGTTGTCTCGGTAGTCCAGGATCGACGTCTCGAAACTCCGTGTCGCCCAAAACAGCGTCAACGTCGTCAGAAGGAAGTCGCGACCAACGTGCGCGTCGAGATCCCCTCTGTGGTCGCTCCACGCGTGCCACTTGTCGATAATCCACGCGGCCATGCCCGCGGGGGAGTCCGACATAGCGACAGCAAGGGTGCCCGGTCGAGTCTGCTGGATCGCAGCAAATGCGCTGTCCCCGGCGCCTCTCGCGTTCATGGCATCCAGATGGTCGCGCTCTGCCGGACTGAGTGGAGCAGATTCGGGGCCGAACGGTGGTCGAAATTCCAAGTGACTCAGGTGCAGTCCGAGAACCCGCCGCGGGTGCTGCAAACACATGTACGTCGCCACCCCAGCGCCGAAATCGTCCCCGCCGACCCCGAAGGACGTGTAACCGAGAAGAGCCATCAACTGATGCGACCACTCGGCGACCGTCGCGTACGTGACGGGCTGCGGCGGCCGGCTCGAGAATGCGTACCCGGGTAGAGAGAGCAGCACGATGTCGAAGGTGACAGCCGACGAGGGAGTGGAAGAGTCCGTAAGTTCGTCGAGCAGCGGTAGGTACTCGGCAAACGTACTCGGCCAACCGTGAATGAGCAGTAGCGGGATCGCAGCCGGGTTGCCGGATTTGTGATGGACAAAGTGGAGGCGGACCTCCCCGAGGTCCGCGATGAATTGCGGGTAGCCGTTGAGGCAGCCCTCGCGGGCGCGCCAGTCGAAACCGTCAGACCAATACTGCGTAAGTCTGTGCAGGTAGTTGCTGTCGGTACCCGATGACCACCCGGGTGCTGCAGGCTCGTGTGGCCATCGGGTGCGAGCCAAGCGCTCGCGCAGATCGTCGAGTAAGGACTCTTCCAGGTGAACGGTGAAGGGGGCAACACGTCCCGGTCGGGATTGCGTCATAGACGAAACCTAGTCCCTGAAGCGCCCCTCCTGGTGGGTGCGATGGGTAGCCGACTCCAACGTGGAGTCAGACACGTTCGCGACGAAGCCCGGATGCGATCAGGTAGGCGCACAACACCGAGATCAGGATGCCGACCGCGGCCGCGACGATTCCCGCAGCGGGAACATCGGGAACAAAAAAGGCCGGAAGGGCCGTGGCCGCTGAGAGCAGGCGCACCACGATGGCGATCAGCGCGGGCGATCGACGACCGTTCCAGGCATAGGGAACAACAACCAGGGTGGCGACGCCGAGCGCGATAATTAGGATGCCCACCTCGGGTGGCGCAAAGAAGCTTCCGAAGACAGCCAGGATTCCGGTGACAACATCGAGGGCCGCAAGAACGATGGCCAGAATCAGGCCCCGGCGCAGAACACCTGTTCGCTGCGCCACCGGTGCATCGAGGTGCTGGGAGGACGGATGAGTGGACGACTGGGTAGACATGATTTCCCTTTCTGTCGGCGACTTGCCGACAGTGCCAGCGTTGTCGTCTCGCGCTCCGCGCACAGGGGGATGAGTCCACTCCTGTCCAGAAAGAACCGGGCATTTTTCCCGGGGCATCCGGGGTCCCACCCCTAGGGATGATGGGCGCAGCACGCCAGAATTGGACCATGTCGGGGCCCATCAGAGTCATCGTGGCTGACGACCATCCCGTGGTTCGGGGTGGGTTGTCGGCATTGTTCGACACACTCGAGGGCATCGTTGTGGTTGCCGAGGCCGGAGACGGAGAAGCGGCGATCCGGGAGACCGCGCTGCACCGGCCCGACGTTGTGGTGATGGACCTGCGAATGCCGGGCATTGATGGCGTGGCCGCGACTCGGCGCATCAGCGAGTTGTATCCCGACACCGCGGTGCTTGTGTTGACGATGTTCGACGAGGATGCGCTCATCGCGGCAGCGCTCACCGCAGGTGCCCGCGGATACCTGCTCAAAGGTGCGGACCAGCACGAGATCGAGCGGGCAATCCGAGCCGTGGCCTCCGGGGACGCCATCTTCAGTAAGGGTGTCGCCGAACGAGTGCTTCGGCGCGTCGCGCCCCACAACACACCGCGATCACTCCCTCAACTCACAGCACGGGAGCGCGACGTCACGGATCTTCTTGCGGCCGGGCTTTCCAACGCGTCGATCGCGGAACGGCTCGACCTCGCGCCCAAAACCGTGGGCAACCACATCTCGGCAATTTTTGTGAAGCTGGGGGTCGCGACCCGGGCTGAGGCGATCGTTCTGGCGCGCGAGGCAGGACTCGGGGGAGTCGACTCGTACCCAACGGCGCCCTACGAGGCAAGCCGGGGTGAGCCATGACAAAAGCACACCTCTCCATTGTTGTGGCGGGCTGCGTGGTACTCGCCCTCGCGACGACCTCGGTCGTCTCGACGCAGATCGTCGGCTGGACATGGCGGGAGTGGGTCGAATCGTATGCGCTGACCAACTTGGTGGTTGGTCTCGCCCTTGCGGTGTGCGGGGTGATGATTGGGTGGTTCCGTCCCCGCAACCTCGTTGGTGTCCTCTCGCTTATCGCCGGGATGGGACACCTGGTGTCCGCGGTGTCTATACCGCTCTGCGTGCTCGGTATCACCGAAGGGTGGCCCGAACCAGTCACTCGCCTGTTGGCCGCATTGTTTCTGGCGGGGTGGACGCTGGGGCTGCCGGGGCTGTTCCCGATCGCGCTGTTGTTGTTTCCGAGCGGACGCCTACCGTCACCCTCGTGGCGACCGGTGGCCATTCTGCTCGGCGGATCCGCACTATTTGGTCTGTTGTCCGCGCTTGTCACGTCCGAACAACTTGTGCCGGGGGAGCCAGGCTCGGTATCCCTGTTCGCCGTGCCCAACGCGCCGATCGCTGTATTTGAAATCGTGCTTGTGGTTGTCGGATTCGTCTCGGTTCTGCTCGTCCTTGCGTCGCTGATTCTGCGCTACGTCACCGGCGATGAGCAGACACGACGGCAACTCCTCTGGCTCATCCTCGCGCTGCTCGCGATGTTCGGGTTGAACCTGCAGCGCTGGGCCACCGGCGACGGACCCATACTGCTGCTGCTCAGCATCGTTTTTCTGCCTGCCGCGATCGCCATCGCGATTGTGCGGTACCGATTGCTCGACATCCGCGTTGTTCTGTCGCGGACGCTTCTGTACGGCCTGCTCATCACCGTTGTTATCGCGCTGTACGCGGGCCTCGTCGCCGCGGTCACGCTGGTCGTGCCCACGGAGGCGGACCGCGCCGTAGCGATCTTCGCCGCGGTTCTCGTCGCCCTCGCATTCAACCCCCTGCGAATCCTTCTGCAGCGTGCCATCGCGCGAACCTTCTACGGAACGCGTGATGACCCGGGAGACACCGCCCACAGTGTGACGTCCTCCATCAACACCGCAGCGGACCTCGGTGGAGTGCTCTCGGCACTTCGGGCATCGTTGCGGTTGCCCCGAGTCTCCGTCCGTGCCCCTGAAGACCGGATCCTGGCGTCCGACGGCATTGTTGCGTCCAGCGATGACGATTCCCACGACGCGCCGACAGTGATGCTCCCGCTGTCGTCGGCGGGGAAGGACTGGGGGCTGATGGAGGTCACACTGCGGCCGGGCGAGCGGTCCCTCCACGCGGGAGACCGCCGGGCGCTCGAGATGGTTGCACCTCTGATCGGAATGGTGCTGCGCGAGCGGGCACTGGTCGATGACCTACGGGACGCGCGAGCCCAGACTGTAGAAGCCCGCGAGAGCGAACGCCACGCGTTGCACCGCGACCTGCACGATGGTCTCGGACCCACCCTGACCAGCGCCGCCCTCCGGCTCGATGCTGCGGGCAACCTTATTGATACTGACCCCGCCAAGGCGCGCACCGCGCTCGCCCACGCACGATCCGATGTCAGCGACGCACTGAGAGAGGTACGCCGGGTCGTTTACGGCCTGCGACCAATCCCTCTCGATGAACACGGGCTCGTTGGCGCGTTACGCGAGCAGGCGGAGCATCCCGCCGCGCTTACGGTCGAGGTGCACGCGAGCGACTCTCTGCCGCCCCTGTCTCCTGCGGTCGAATTAGCCGCATACCGAGTGGCCGTCGAGGGGATCGCCAACGCAAATCGGCACTCGACCGGGTCGATGGTGACGGTCGACGTAGCGCTCGCGCCCGACGCGGAAGAACTTCTCGTCACTGTGCGCGACAACGGGATTCCGCCGTCCGACTTTCGTGCGGGTGTCGGGCTGCGATCCCTCATCGATCGCGTTGAAGAGCTCGGCGGGTCCGTCGACGTCGGCCCGGCTGGCAGCGGGTGGACGGTGGATGCTCGTCTGCCACTTCGCGCATAGGGCGGCACAGGTGAACACTCGGTGAATTTGACCGGTGGCCGGATTGAGCATCGTCCTCGACAGGAGGATGCTCGTCGCCGTGGACCCTTTTGTATTGCTTCTCCTCGTCATTGTCACGGCGCTGGCATTTGACTTCACCAATGGCTTCCACGACACGGCCAATGCAATGGCCACGTCGATCGCCACCGGAGCTCTCGCGCCCAAAGTCGCCGTCACACTCTCGGCGATACTCAACCTTGTCGGCGCTTTCCTCAGCATCGAGGTCGCGCTGACAGTCACCAATGCCGTGGTCAAAATCCAGGACGAGTCGGGCGCGCCTGATCCCGCCCTACTCGAAGGCGGGGGATCGGCGCTTCTTCTGATCGTCCTGGCTGGCCTGATCGGCGGGATCATCTGGAACCTTCTCACCTGGCTGCTCGGTCTTCCCTCCAGCTCGTCGCACGCACTCTTCGGAGGCTTGATCGGGTCCGCCCTTGCCGGGCTGGGACTCAACGGTGTCAACTGGGCCGGCGACGGATCAAAGCTCGACGGAGTGGTCGGCAAAGTGGTGTTGCCCGCGCTGATGTCGCCGGTGCTCGCAGGGGTGGTGGCCGCAATTGGCACCTGGCTCATCTTCCGCATTATCGGCAACCTCGCGGGCAAACGACTCAATCACGGGTTTCGAATCGGCCAAATTGGGAGCGCGTCTCTCGTCTCCCTCGCGCACGGCACGAACGATGCGCAGAAAACGATGGGCGTGATCACCCTCGCGCTGATTGCGGCAGGCGGATGGAGCGACACCGAGTCGGTCCCGTTCTGGGTGAAACTCAGCTGCGCCCTCGCCATCTCGCTGGGCACCTACGTCGGCGGGTGGCGCATCATCCGCACGGTTGGCAAAGGTCTCGTCGAGATCAACACACCACAGGGCATGGCGGCCGAAAGCTCCTCCGCTGCGGTCATTCTCGCGTCGAGCCACTTTGGGTTCGCCCTGTCGACCACACACGTGGCCACCGGGTCGATCCTTGGTTCAGGCGTCGGCCGTCCGGGCGCGCAGGTGCGCTGGCGGGTTGCGCTTCGTATGGTGATCGCCTGGGTCATCACCCTTCCTGCCGCCGCACTCGTTGGGGCCGTGATGTGGTGGATCGGCAATCTCGTGGGAGGGGCCGTTGGGGGAATCCTGATGTTTGTCATCCTCGTCGCCATGGCGAGCGCAATCTACATTCGCTCCCGGCGCAGTTCCGTCGGCGCACACAACGTCAACGACGAGTGGCAGGATGCACCCCGTCCCGCCACACAGAAGACCAACGCGTAAGGAGTAGGGACCATGTTCACTCTTTTCCTCGACGCGGCCGGCCAGGTCGCCGTAGCCGCTCTGCTTCTGGGGGCGGGACTGCCTGCCCTCTTCGCCGTTGGTGTCCGCTCGTTCACGCTGGCGAGTGCCGCAGGACGACCCGGCGCCGACGGCAACACCACAACTCAATCTCGCCTCCCCGTTCCCGTCCTTCGCACCATCGGAACGCTCTGCTACGTGCTGGTGGTGCTCGCCGTTGTCATCGGATTGAGCGTCATCATCGCCACAGGGTTTGGTCAAGAACTCAGTTTTGAGAACGTGGTGCCGACCTTTGTGCCGAAAGACTGACGATGTCGGCGGAGGAAAGCGTCGAGCCACCCTCGGGGCAGGAAGCACAATCGCAGGGTCTTGTCGGCCGGGTGGTGGGCTGGCTCCGCGCCGGCTACCCCACGGGTGTGCCGGAGGAGGACTACATCCCTCTTCTCGGCATCCTTCAGCGAAGCCTCACCCCGACCGAGCTGGCGCAGGTCGTCGACCAGCTCATTGCCGACTCCATGCGGTTTGGTGAGACTGGCCGGGGACTCGACCGGACGTGGATGCGCGAACGTATTGAAGATCTTCTCCTCGGTCCCGCACTGCCCGAGGACCTCGTGCGCGTCTCTACCCGATTGGCTGCAGCGGGGTGGCCTCTCGGCGACCCCGAATCGACCGAAACTGATCGTGGGGAACGGACAGGACTCATCACTCGCATTGTGCGGTGGCTCCGTGCCGGTTACCCCGCCGGCCTGCCGGAACAAGATTTTGTTCCGTTGATCGCGCTCTTGCGCCGCAGACTGACCGACGCCGAAGTGACGGCGGTGGGCTCCCAACTCGTTGCCGCCGGGGACCTACCCGCCAGCCGGGTGGACGTTGGCACGGCGATTGCACGGGTGACCTCAGAGCTGCCGTCAGATAACGACGTCGAGCGGGTACGGCGCTACCTGGTTGAGCATGGCTGGCCGGAAGATTTCCCGGTGTAACTCCGCGGCGTAGATCCGTGGTGGTTCTCAGCGGAGTAAATGGGCAAAGAAAAAGGGCCGGACAATCAACTTTCGATTGTCCGGCCCTTTTTCTGGTCCGACCCGAAGATCGAACTTCCCAATGTGCGCGAAGGGGGACTTGAACCCCCACTTCCTATACGGAAACCAGCACCTCAAGCTGGCGCGTCTACCAATTCCGCCATCCGCGCATCTCACCGGCAGTTGCTTTCGCACTTGCCGACGTAAGAGATTAGCACGGCACAAGCGCACCCCAAACACACTGGGCTTCTTCCCGCGAAAACACTGGGGAGGAGGCGGAAAAGGTCGGGCGTGTCGCCTGTTTGTGGGATGTTTCGAGGAGATCAACTTCGCCCGGCGCGCCACGATCCGGGCACAAACCAGCGGTAGCGTGGTCGGCATGCTGGAAGAAACCGCTGCGATTGCGCGCGACCTGATCCGTTTTGACACCACTAACTACGGCGAAGGACGCTCTAACGGCGAGACTGACGCGGCTGAGTACCTCGGTGCACAGCTGGAGAAACTCGGCCTCACCCCGCAATACTTCGACGCCGCCCCGGGGCGCACCTCGGTCATCGCCCGGGTCGAGGGTTCTTACGAGGGCCACACGGGTTCTGATCGCCCCGCGCTTGTGGTGCACGGCCACACCGACGTGGTTCCCGCCGACGCTGCCAACTGGACGGTCGACCCGTTCGCCGGCGAGGTGAAAGACGGAATGCTGTGGGGACGCGGCGCTGTCGACATGAAAGACATGGATGCCATGATGATCGGCGCCCTCCGCGACATCATCGGTTCAGGCAAACAGCCGAAACGCGACCTCATCATCGCGTTCTTCGCCGACGAGGAGAACGGGGGAGTGTTCGGCTCCCACTACCTCGTCGACACCCAGCCGCAGCTCTTCAGCGGCGCCACCGAAGCCATCAGCGAGGTCGGGGGCTACTCGATCACCATGAACGGCCAGCGCGCCTACCTCCTGCAGACCGGCGAAAAGGCCCTCGTCTGGATCAAACTCATCGCCCGGGGAACCGCCGCGCACGGCAGCCGCGTGATGGAAGACAATGCGGTGACCAAACTCGCCGAAGCCGTCGCCAAGATCGGCCGACTCCAGTGGCCCATCCACCTCACCGACACCACCGAGCAGCTCATCAACTCGCTCGCCCGGATTATGGGCAGCGACACCCAGAAGGTCAGTGCGGACGAGATCGTACTCTCCACGGGCACAGCGGGTGGTTTTATCCGGGGGAGCCTCCGCACAACGTCCAACCCGACGCTGTTGTCCGCGGGCTACAAGCACAACGTCATCCCCGACACCGCCGAAGCGCTCGTCGACATCCGCACCATCGCGGGTGAGGAAGATGCCGTTCTGGCCGAAATCCGTGCGCTGATCGGCGACGAGATCGAGATTGTGGTGCTGCACCAGGATGTGGGACTCGAGAACCCGTTCTCTGGGCCACTCGTCGACGCGATGGTGGGCACACTCACGGCGCACGACCCCGAAGCATCCGTACTGCCCTACATTCTCTCCGGAGGAACGGACAATAAAGCGCTGTCGACGCTGGGAATCGCCGGGTATGGCTTCGCCCCGCTCAAGCTGCCCGCCGAACTCGACTTCCCCGGCATGTTCCACGGCGTTGACGAGCGTGTGCCACTCGACGCATTAGTGTTTGGCAGGGGGGTCCTCGGCGACCTACTGCTCAACTACTAGCGGGGGACACACATGGACCTACTGAATGCGATCATCCTCGGCATCGTTCAAGGCCTGACGGAGTTCCTGCCGATCTCGTCCAGCGCCCACCTCCGGATCGTCGGTTCGTTCCTCGGAACGGGCGAAGACCCCGGCGCCGCGTTCACCGCGATCACCCAGATCGGTACTGAAACTGCGGTCATCATCTACTTCTGGCACGACATCACCCGCATTATCGGGCGATGGTTCCAGGGTCTGTTCCGCCGTCGCCCGCAGTCGGATCCCGACGTGCGTATGGGCTGGTTCATCATTGTGGGCAGCCTGCCAATCGCGGTGCTCGGACTGCTGTTCCAAGACCAGATCGAAACCACACTCCGATCGCTCTGGATTGTCGCGTTCACCCTCATCGGTTTTGGTATATTGCTGGGTCTTGCCGATCACTTCGGTAGCAAAAAGCGTCGCCTCAAAGAGCTGACCTGGGGGCACGCCGTGGGGTACGGATTCGCTCAGGCTCTCGCGCTTGTTCCCGGAGTGTCCCGCTCCGGTGGAACCATCACCGCCGGTCTCGCGCTCGGTTACGACCGCGGTGCCGCCGCACGCTACGCCTTCCTGCTCGCCATTCCCGCGGTATTCGCCAGTGGCCTGTACCAGGTCTACAAAACGGTGACCGCCCCCTGCGTCAACGCCGCGGCGAATTGCACCCCCGAGATCTTCACCGGGGTCGAAACGCTGGTGGCCACGGTTGTCGCTGGTGTGATCGGTTTTGTGGTCATCGCGTTCTTTATGAACTACATCTCCAAGCGTTCCTACCTGCCATTTGTGGTCTACCGCGTTGTTCTCGGTCTTGTGCTGATTGTGCTGCTGTCGACCGGTGTCCTCGCGGCGTAGCTACCCCGTCGCACCACACGAATCTGCGCGGTATGGTGACAAACAGGGCGTGATCGGTGGGGATGCTCGCAGAAGAGCATCCATCGATTGACGAGCCACAACGTTCGATGAAGGGAGAGACGATGGACCACGCGTCCCGCCTCGCGTCGTGCGTGCGAGGTAACCGTGACTGAGTCCGACGTCTTCGACAGCGCGCGACGAACACTCGCTGTGGCCCACGAACGGGGTACAAACCTGTGCGACCCGTTTGTGGAATCTCTGCCCGTCTCTGGCGCAGCGATATCGGTCATGTCCGGCGCGGTGGGCCAGTCGACGATCAGCTCCAGCAACGCAGTCGCTGCTCGCCTCGACGAACTTCAGTTTGACCTCGGCGAGGGCCCCTGCTGGCAGGCATTCAAGACCCGCCGCCCCGCGCTGGGCTTCAACCTGCGCACCGGCGACAACGACGAGTGGCCGGTATTTGCTGAAGCGGTTCGCTCCGACGCGGTGGCCGGCGACGTGTCCGCAATCTTTGCGTTCCCGCTGACAGTGGGTTCCCTCGACATTGGCGCCGTCGACCTCTACACAACGTCACCCGTCGACCTCACTCCCCAGCAGGTCGCTGGCGCCACTTCCCTCGCCGAGGTTGCGGCATGGCAAGTACTTCGTCGTGTGCTCAGCGAGCAGGACGTGGATGCCCTGGGTGGTGAACAGTCGGCAGCACGAACCTCACGGCGTGAGATTCACCAGGCGACCGGCATGGTGTTGGCCCAATTGAATATCAGTGCCGAGGACGCCGCGCTCCTTTTACGTGCCCACGCATTTTCAAGCGGGCGTTCGGTGCGCGAAATAGCAACAGATGTGGTTGAGCGACGACTCGACTTCTCGCAGAGAGGACTGTCGTAGCCAGTATCGGCACGGCACTAAGGTGAAATAATGGTTGCACAAACCCGGGAGGGCAGGCTCGCGTCGACGTTTGTGACGCTCGCCGACACACTGGTCGCCGACTACGACGTTGTCGAGCTTCTACAGACGCTTGTTGACGCGTGCTCCGAACTGCTCGACGCATCAGCTGCGGGCATTCTGCTCGCCGACGAGACCGGATCCCTCGAGGTCGTCGCTTCTACCAGCGAGGAAAGCCGGCTGGTCGACATGATGCAGCAGCGCACCGGAACCGGCCCTTCGGTGCGGTGTTACGAGACCGGCGACATTGTCGCTGTTTCCGATATCGCCGCCCTCGGCGAGGAGTGGTCTGCGTTCCGCACCGAGGCGTCCGATCAAGGCTTCCAGTCCGTACACGTTGTGCCGATGCGCCTGCGTGGCGCCGTCATCGGCACACTGTCGCTCTTTCGCGCCGAAACCGGCCGCATCTCCGACGAAGACAGTTCGGTTGCCCAGGGCCTCGCCGACGTCGCCACCATCGGCATCCTCCACGAGAGGGCGCTTCGCGAAAGCGATATCGCGCAGGAACAGCTCCAGCATGCACTCAGCAGCCGAGTCGTCATCGAGCAGGCCAAGGGTGTGATCTCGCAGACCCGGGGAATCAACATGGGCGACGCTTTCAACACACTGCGCGCCTACGCCCGCAGCCACAACCTCGGCCTTCGCGACACCGCCGAGCTCGTTGTCAGCCGGGAGATCAACCTGTAGCTCACCTCAACGTCTTCTCGTTGCTCTCGACGCGAGTGGAAATCGCGCGTACTGTATGCATCAGGTGCCCCGGACCTCGGCACGCGTAACCGTGAGCGTACGAGGGGCCGAAATGACTAAGGTAATTGCTCGAATAATTATCGACAGCGAAGACTGGGAGCAGGCGCTCCCCACCGTGGATGAGCACCCGGTAGTTTTGTGGAAGCGCGTGGAGACCACGCACGCACACCCGTTCAGTGCTCAGGAGTTGAGCTACAGCACCGCGCTTCTTGGCGACCAGTACTTCGTCTAGAAGCGCACGCGGTCACCGGGTGCGTGTCAGCCGACTAGGCTGAACCGGTGAAATCTTGGAACCGACCCGGGGTTCCGGCCCTGCCCGGCAGGGGGGTTGTTCCACGTATCTGGGACACCGCCTCCGCCCGCCTTGTGGATGCCCGACCCGCTGCTAGCGCCGCGCAACTGTACGTGTGTGGGATCACGCCGTACGACGCCACCCACATTGGCCATGCCGCAACCTATCTTGCCTACGACGCATTGATCCGACTCTGGATGGATGCCGGCTATGACGTCGACTACGTGCAGAACGTGACGGACGTCGACGATCCGCTTCTGGAACGCGCAACCGCGACGGGTGTGGATTGGCGTGAGCTTGCGGAGTCGCAGACGAACCTGTTCCGTGGAGACATGGAGGCGCTGGCCGTTATCCCGCCGACCGCGTACGTCGCGGTAACCGAGATGATCGAGCCGACCGCCGAGGCCGTGCAGAAGCTTGTCAACGACGGGATCGGCTACTCCGTCGACACGGATATCTACTTCGACAGCGCCGCGGCATCAGCATCCGCCCCCTGGTCCCTCGGTGACGAAAGCCGCCTTGATCGCGCCACGATGCTGACCCTCAGCGCGGAACGCGGCGGCGACCCCGACCGCGTAGGCAAACGCGACCCTCTCGACCCCGTGCTCTGGCGCGGCCCCCGCGACGGCGACCCCAGCTGGACCACCGTGCTGGGGGAGGGACGCCCCGGCTGGCACATCGAATGCGCCGTGATCGCCGAGCGCCACCTCACCCTCCCGATTACCGTGCAGGGCGGCGGGTCTGACCTGATCTTCCCGCACCACGAGTTCAGCGACGGCCACGTTGCCGCGTTGACCGGAACTCCTCTGGCGCAGGCCTATTCCCATGCCGGACTGGTCGCGTACCAGGGCGAAAAGATGAGCAAGTCGCTCGGCAACCTGGTGTTGGTGTCGAACCTGACGGCCGCCGGAGTAGACCCGCGTGCCATTCGGCTCGCAATCCTTGCGCAGGTGTACCGCACCGACTGGGAGTGGACGGACGCGCTGCTCGTCGACGCTCAGGAGCGCCTGGCGCGCTGGAATGCGTGGGCGAACACCACAGACAGCGCCGACTCCACGGGCGCCGCAGACACTCTCGGCGCTGAAACTGATTTGCTGCGCGACCTACGCTCCACGCTGGCGAATGATCTCGACACCCCGGGCGCACTGCGCCTGGTCGATGCCGCTATCGCCGCCGGAGTGACCGCGTCCTCCGTGGATCTCGCTGCGGTCGACGCCCTGCTCGGCATCCGTCTGGGCTAAGCCGGACGCCGGCATGGGCCCTGATTCTGGGCTGAGCCGGAGGACGGCATCAGTCCTGATACTGGGCCGCGCCGACCGACAGAGCGGGTTTTACGCCGACGGTGGTCGCCAGGGTTCGTCTCCGGCGGCCCCGCGGCCGTCTTTGCCGTCCCGCTTGCGGAGGTACTGCTCGAACTCCTGGGCGATCGCTTCACCGCTGGCTTCCGGGGAGTCGACGGTGTCCCGCGCCTGCTCGAGCTGCTCGATGTACGCCGACATGTCATCGTCGTCACCCGCCAGCGCATCGATGCCGGTTTCCCATGCCGCAGACTCGGCGACGAGGTCTCCGCGCGGGATGCTCACGCCGATGATCTCTTCGAGCTTTTCGATGAGCGCGAGAGTTGCTTTGGGGGAGGGGGCGTTGTGCACGTAGTGCGGAACGGATGCCCAGATCGACACCGTGGGGATGCCAGCCTTTTCCGCCGCGTCGCCGAGAACCGAGAGGATCCCGACGGGTCCCTCATAGTTCGACCGCTCAACACTCAGCGATTCACGGACGTCCGAGTTCTCACTGCTCACAAAAACGGAGATGGGGCGCGTGTGCGGCACGTCGGCGAGCATCGCGCCGAGGAACACCACTGCCGAGATCTCGGAGTCTTCAATGACCTCGACAATTTCCGACGTAAACGTCTTCCAGCCGCGCGACGGCTCAGCGCCGAGCAAGAGGTACACGTTGGACCCCGGTCCGGCCGCCAGCTCATCGGGCCCGTAGGCCGTGACACTGGGCCACACAATGCCCCGCGCGCCGTCCTCATCGAGCGCGACGGTGGGGCGATTGAACTGGTAATCGAAGTAGTCTTCGGGATCCACCTCAACAATGGGGGAGACATTCAGCTGGTCCTTGAGCGTGCGTACGGCGCCACTGGCCGCTTCGCCCGCGTCGTTCCAGCCCTCGAAGGCAACAACGAGCACTCGTCCGCTCGTGAATCTCGACGTATCTGGCACGAAAATCCTCTGCATAACCGATCGCGTGATCCGCGAATCTTCCTTCAAGGATAGAACGAGTGGGGAGCCTCGGCGCATGCGACCGCCGGAGGCCCTCGAGATTCCCCGTAGAATTGCTCGTTGTGACTACTTTCCCCGCCGCCGTTCTCTGGGACATGGACGGCACGCTCGTTGATACTGAACCGCACTGGATGCGTGCCGAAACCGCTCTGGTGGAGTCCTACGGCGGCGTCTGGACTGAGGCCGACGGACTGACCCTCGTGGGCAATGGCCTCTGGGACTCCGCCGCAATCCTGCAGGCACGCGGCGTTGAGCTCGAGGCCAACGAGATCGTGATGTGGCTGACCAACCGCGTGCAGGAGGAAGTGCATAACGGAGTCGAATGGCGCCCGGGCGCACAGTCGCTGCTGCGTGAACTTCGAGCCCAGGGCATCCCGACCGCCCTTGTCACCTCATCGCTGCGACTTCTCGCCGAAGGTGTCGTCGCCACGATGGACTTTCTCGCGTTCGATTACATCGTCGCCGGTGACGATGTCTCCCAGAACAAGCCGCACCCCGAGCCCTATCTCAAGGCCGCCACACTTCTCGGCGTCGACATCGCTGACTGCATCGCGATCGAAGATTCTCTTCCCGGCGTCGCCTCCGCGGTCGCCTCGGGTGCACGCGCCATTGGTGTGCCCCTCCACAGCCCATTGACCGAAGACGCGGGGTACGAAATCTGGCCCACACTCGCCGGTCGCACCGTCGCTGATCTCAGCGCACTGTTTCAGACAAAGGACCCGGTATGACCGACGCCATCCGCCGCCAAAGCGGCCCCTTCCGTGCGGGTGACCGCGTACAGCTCACCGGCCCCAAGGGACACCTCAACACGGTGACCCTCGAGACCGACGGCGAGTTTCACACCCACCGCGGCATTCTCAATCACAACACGGTGATCGGTGCTCCGGATGCTTCGGTCGTGACGAGCTCCAACGGCGTCGAGTACCTTGCCCTCCGACCCCTCCTCACTGACTTTGTGATGTCGATGCCGCGTGGTGCGGCCATCGTGTATCCCAAGGACGCAGCGCAGATCCTCGCCCAGGCGGACATCTTCCCCGGCGCCTCTGTTGTGGAAGCCGGCGTTGGTTCCGGTGCTCTCTCCCTGTGGCTGCTGCGCGCCATCGGATCCACCGGATCCCTTCACTCCTTCGAGCGCCGCCAGGAATTCGCTGACGTCGCCCAGGGCAACGTCGCCGCCTTCCTCGGCGCGCAGCCCACAAACTGGACGGTCACCGTCGGTGATCTGGAGGAATCCCTCCCGACCGCCGTGGAACCCGGCACCGTCGACCGCGTTGTTCTCGACATGCTCGCTCCCTGGGAGTGCCTCGACGTCACCGCCGACGCACTCACCCCCGGCGGTGTGCTCATTTGCTATATCGCCACCGTCACCCAGCTGTCGCGTGTTGCCGAGGCCCTGCGCCGCACGGGCAACTTCACCGAACCTCAGAGTTCGGAGACCATGGTGCGCACCTGGCACGTCGAGGGCCTCGCCGTTCGTCCCGATCACCGCATGATCGGCCACACCGGCTTCCTCCTCACCGCACGCCGCCTTGCCCCTGGCGCTGTTCCCCCGCAGCTCAAGCGTCGTCCGTCGAAGACCGACTACTCGGATGCCGACGTGGAGGCCTGGACTCCCGGCGCGCTGGGCGAGAGGCTTCCGACAGACAAGGCACTGCGAAAGACTGTTCGTGAGGCGCATCGCGCCGCCGAGGCCGCCATGAGCGCCGACGACGCGAACGTCGCCGAACAACCGTCAAAGGCAGACCCGTTAGAGTGAATCCGGTGTTCCCGGCTCGATCGAAAGAAGACTTCGTGCGTAAGAGTGTCGCCCTGATTGTGGCCGCTGGTTTTGTGGCGGTTACCGCCGGTTGTAGTTCCATTCCCCAGGCGAGCGGGTGCGACCCCCTCGTGACGTCGGGCGATGCCTCCAGCATCATCACGACCGCGGGTGAATTCGGCTCAGTCCCGACGGCGTCATTCCCGACACCCGTGATCGCCTCCACCACCGAGACATCCACCCTCTCCGCAGGGACGGGTGACAGACTCCAGCCCGGTCAGATGGCCGACCTGCAGCTCACCATCTTCCGGGGGAGCGACGGCACACAGCTGGCCGCGACCGCGTACGATCCGACGCAGCCCGTACGCATCACCGTGGGAGACGACTCCACCCCGCTGGGCGAGAGTGTGCAGTGCCAGACCGTTGGCTCCCGCACCGCCACCGTGATGACCGCGGAAGAGATGTTCGGCGCTGACGCCTTCACCGGTGACCTAAAAGTCGCCAACGACGAGACCGTTGTGGTTATCGCCGACATTGACCGTGGTTACCTCGGTCGCGCCGATGGCGCGCTCCAGCGCCTCGAGGGCGGCTTCCCCGCCGTTGTTACTGCCCCCAATGGCACACCCGGCATCACTCTTCCGAACGAAGAACCGCCCACCGATCTCAAGATCACCAACATCCGCACTGGAGACGGCGCAACCGTCGCTGAGGGTGATGAAGTTGTTGCCCACTTCACTGCCGTGCTCTGGAACCCCTCGGTCGAGGGTGTCCAGCCGGATGCCACCGTTCTCGACTCCAGCTGGGACCGCAAGCAGGCCGCGACGTTCACCGCCGCTGACCTCAGCGAGTCGGAGCCCGCCGGGTCGTTCCCCGGCCTGACCAAGGCCCTCCTCGGCCAGACAGTCGGCAGCCAGGTACTCGCGGTCATCCCGCCCGAGTTCGGCTTCCCTGCCGGCACCAACTCGAGTGTTCCGGCGGACGCGACGATGGTCTTCGTCATCGACATCCTCGGCATTCAGTAACCTTCGTGGCATCTGCCTCGTCTGCCCGGGTTCCGGTTGAAGAGCGTCTCTTCAGCCTCGTTCTCGCGCTCCTCGCCTCCGAATCGGGGCTGACCAAACCGGAGATCCTCTCCACCGTGCAGGGCTACCGCCAGCGGTATCAGGAGTCGGGCATCACGGTCAGCCTCGAGCGACAGTTCGAGCGCGATAAAGACGACATCCGTGAACTCGGTGTGCCGCTCGAAACTATCGAGTCGCCGGATGACCCCGGCAACAACCAGAACCTGCGGTACCGCATCCCGCGTGGCGACTATGAGCTGCCCGCGGACATCAGCTTCTCCCCAGAAGAAACCACGCTGCTGAACCTGGCCGCGATGGTCTGGCGCGAGGGGTCGCTGTCGGGGGAGTCCCGCCGTGCAATCCTCAAGCTCCGGTCGCTCGGTGTGACCTCCGACGAGCCCGTTCTGGGTTATGCGCCGCGCCTGCGGGTGCGCGAGGCCGCGTTCCAGCCGCTGAGCACCGCCCTCGAGAAGCACGTCCTGGTCCGTTTTGGCTACCTCAAGCCCGGCGAGTCCGAGGCGCGCACCCGAACGGTCGCC
>Ga0247735_1000202_pt1 | contig 26114 bp, 19 predicted proteins | sample UWRJL178409R2_FD_180934 | JGI IMG/M metagenome (GOLD analysis project Ga0247735, IMG submission 180934) | Plant litter microbial communities from Arlington Agricultural Research Station in Wisconsin, United States - UWRJ-L178-409R-2 | ecosystem: Environmental > Terrestrial > Plant litter >... | reverse complement strand
TCACGGATGAGTCGGTATTCAGCGAGTCTGACCTGAGCTTTGTCGACTTCGACAGCTTCAGCTCGGACGACTACACCCCCGGTACCTACAACTAAGTAGGCACCAGGGCGCTGTAGCGCGTAGGTATCAAACGAAGTGCCCGTCACCGAAAGGTGGCGGGCACTTTGTTGTTGGTGGGCAAATGTCGCAGACGTTGATTTCCCTGCGATGTTGCTCGCTGTTGCTGGTGACCTGAGAGCTGATTTCCTACCTCGGGTCACCACTAGTTACTGGGTTTCGGGTCGTGGTCTTGGTGGTGGTGTGCTGAAGGTGGCGATCAGCTGTCGTCGCTGAGCCGGAGACTTCGGTCGGGCGAGGTCGCCGAAGCTGATCGTCGGCCGGACCGGACGACGTGCCCTCGGTCGCTTCTTCGGCTCAGTGATGGGCCCACCCGTCACCCGGATGGAACAGCTCAGGCTGACGCCACCGGTGTCGGTGTCGTCGTTGCCTTCGACATACCACCCCGGCTCCGCTGTGACGTCGCTCGCGGTCGCCTCCGCGGCGACAAGGGTCGGTGCGACAGAGCTCTCCCGAATGCTGGGCATCCCATTGATCGGGTTTGGAATCATCTTCCCCCGCAGTGGCACCACCATGGGTGCCTCCACGACGGTTTCCGGCGCGGTGTCGCCTCCGGTCACTTCGGGTTCGATGCTGCGGCTGCGCGTGGAGGGCATACCGGCGACCGGGTTCGGGATCACAAACACGCTCGGCGGCAGCGGCAGACTCGACACCACCCCGTCGAACATGGTCAGGGTGGGATGGGCGGTGCGTGCTTTGCCCATCGGCCGCCACGTTCCACTCGGGTCCACCCACAGCGGTGCCTGCAGGAACGGCACGCCGTTGACCATCCGGATGGTGTACCCCGAGGCATGCAACATGTGATGGTGCGCCGAACACAGCAACAACGCGTTATCAATATCGGTCGACCCACCTTTGCTGTGCTCGGTGACGTGGTGGGCGTCACACTGCCGGGCCGGGGTGGCGCAATCCCAGACACAGGTACTGCCGTCGCGGACCGCCAAAGCGCGTTTCTGGGCGTCGCTGAACAGGCGCACCAGCGGGCCCAGGTAGAGCACTTCGCCGAAGGTACCGAGCAGCACCTGCTGTGACTGGGCATCACACAATGCCTGCTGGACGGTGGTGATGGAGAGGGGTTCGGCAACCTGGTCGACCCAGCCGGCGCCGGTGGTGTTCTTCAGGTCGTCGAGGGTGACGACAATGCTCACGGTGGTGGTCGGGCGCATGCCGCCGGTCTCTTTCGCACTGGCCCGCAGTCCGGCTTTCAGGGTGCCGAGGAGGATGTCGGCGTTGCGCTGCTCGGGGGTGCGGGTGTCCCGGTCGACGGTGGTTTCGCTGCCATCCTCGTGCAGGGTCGTCTCAGTGCCATTGACCCGATCGTCGTCGCTGAGAAACCGCGGTCCGGTGGCGGCGTCGGCATCGGTGAACATCGCTTTGAACAGGCCGGCATCCAGCGGCTCCAATAACCCACTGAACGGGGTCATGCCGAACGATTCCTTCCCCAAACGGAACGCGCGGCGTGTGTGCATCGCTTCGGCGCGCGGCTCCAACCCGTCGGCATCCAGGACGGTCTCCCACTGGGTGACTTGCACCGCCACCAGATCCGGCGAGAGGAACGAGCCCTGCTCGACCAGGTCGGTGATCACACTGTCCAGCACGGCCGGGTCGGTGGTCGCTTCGGCACGTTTCACCAGCCGGGCCAGGTGGGCGGCGGTGTCCACCCCAATGACTCCCTCGGTGATCGCCGTGGCGAGGAGGGGTTGTTTCGGCGGCAGCACCTGCCCGGTGAATCCCACCGACGGCAGGATCTGGGTGCCGAGGCGGATGCGCCGGCGGGCGTCGGCGGCGGGGATGCGAATCAAATATTCCAAAAAGGGGATGGTGCGGGTGTGGCCAAACTTGTGGCACATCGCCTCCGCCCCGAGTTCGTAACGGCAGCGATCGTTAATGTCCGCGGCGGTAATGGCCCGTAACCCATCCAGCAGCCGGCCGGCGGTTTCGGTGGCGATCAGCACCTCGCCGGCCTCCTGGTCATTCAGTCCCACGGTGGGCATCGCGATCGCCTCCCGCAGCAGCGCTGCTGCCTGGGTGAGGAGGTCGGTGTGGGAGGTCATACCCCCATTCTTCCAGCCAGGCAGACCCGGGGGAAGAGGAAAGAAAAAGCCGGTCAAAAGCTGGTTCCGTGGTAGAATAGCACCGTTCAGCAAGTCTGCCGAAACGGGTTGGGAGGGTGCTCTTCCACCCTATGGTGTGCCACTGTCAGTGACCGAGTTGGGGCTTTAAGGCACAGGTTTTGGCTCGAAGATTCGGGCTCGGGCGATAGATACACCCGCTGCTAAATCTCACATAGGTTCGTCTGCGGAAGCCACCAGGTATTGAAGACCGAAGCGATGGTGCCACCGGTTGCCGGAACGAAGAAGCGCCCGCCACCTCTCGGGGACGGACGCTCCTAGACCACGAACAGATGCCGCAATCAGTCTTCGGGGTCGGGCCGGAACGGCTCACCAAGGCTCAGCATTAGTCGGTTCGCCCAGGTGAAAAACGCGGTGGAGCCGATGACATCGAGCACCTCGGCGAGGGACAGGCGGGCCGCAAGCGCAGCATCCACAGATTCGGGCGACAGCCGCGGAGGCAGGCTCGCAAGTTCAGCGGAGGCGGTGATGATGGCGGTCCAGCGCGCGTCCTGGCCGGCAGCCAGCGGTGCAATGGACTCGGGTAGCCAGCGGTTGTCGCGGATGAGGGTCTGGTCGAGTAAGCGCTGCACATCGTCTTCGCGTTTGGAGAGCTGTGCGCTCTTGCGGGCGTGCACAGAGGCGCAGTAGATGCAGTCGGTGACTTTGCTGGTGGCCGCTGCCGCGAGCTCGCGTTCGGCGCGGGGAAGGCCGCCGCGGCCGTAGAAGATCGCTTTGTCGATGGCCGAGCGGGTCTTGAGGATCTTCGGCTGGCGGGCGAGCAGGCGGAAGTATTCGCCGTTCGTTTTGCCGGCAAGAACCTCGACCTGCTCCTCGGTGAGGTCGTTGATGGGGGCTGGTGCAACCCACGGGGTCCAGGACAGGGTGTCGCGGGTGTACTCGTTCGGGCGGGGACGACCGTTGCGGGCGAGATCGCGGTGTTCCTTGGTGCGTCCCTCGACGGGGATCGAACGGGCCGGGGCCGGGGTGTGCTCGACTGCCGTTCCGGAAAGGATCGCGAGGCCGAAGGCGTAGCGAATCTGGAAGCTTGTGTAGGCAATGATCTGCGAGACCAACATCACGTCGTCTTCGCTGAAACCCGCAGCGGCGAGGCGCTGCTGGTCGGCCTCGGTGGTGAGGGCTGCCGAGACGGTGACGGAGTCAACGTGCTGGACAAGGATGCGCAGCGATTCGTCGGCGGGAAGAGCATCCGTATAAAGGTGGTCGTCTGCACCGGCCTGAACATGGAGGGTGTACACCGCGGCGTGCTGGTGCCAGCGTGCGACGAGGGCGGCGATCCCGTGGCGGGTCGCCGTGGTGAGGGTGCCGGGGGAGTCGAAAGTCTCGCCGTACGCCTGCTCGATGAGCGTCGCAACTTCGGGGCGAAGGGCCTGTGCGGATGCGACCTCCGGTGTTGTGGCAACCAGGGTCGACAGCACCGTTGGCTTCTCGGCGTGGGGGAGGGGACTCATATCGGGGTAATTCCTTCTCGTAACAACAGCAGGAGCAATTTCCAGCCTATTAGTTCGACCGGATGCCCCGGTGTTCCGGAGTAACAGGAGGAGACGGACGCTGTGCGAGCACTTCCCGCCTGTGCGCGTGGGCCGGCCGGAAAAAAGGGAGGGCCCGGTTCTTGCGCTCTAGGGGAGACGGGAACCGGGCCGCGCACGTCATCCGTCCTTACCGACAGACGATGGCGCTGACAAAAGCGGCTCACCCGAAGAGCCACTTTCGCTTGAACCAACCTATTTCGCCTCGTGGTGAATTGCCTGACCGCCACGCCACTGGCCCCCGGAGTGGGGCGTCTGGCAATTGGGCGGCCCGGGGGATTCCGCACCCCTGCCGCCACGGATACCGTCGAGCGATGAGCATCCGCCCTGAACATCCCACCCCCGGCAGCTCCGATGCCGCGGGTGCCGCCGCGTTCTCGATCAGTCGCGGAACCTCTGAGCTGATCCCGCCGAGTGTGCAGCTCTGGCTGGATGCCCTCACCCATCGTGATGGGCATGCACCGTCGCTGGGAATGGCGGCGAGGATCGCCGGAAAGTTCGATCGGCCGACTGTCCGATTCGCCGTTGCGAGGTTCGGCGAACAGCTCGCCGGGTTCTCGCTCACCACGGTGCTGCCGCCGCTGCCGGGCACCACCCGCATCGCCTACCTCGAATTGCTCGCGGTGGATCCGCGGCGCAGCAGCCTCGGTCTCGGCCGCGCCCTGCTCGACGACGCCGTCGCCACCGCGCGCACCCACGGCTATACCCACCTCGAACTGGACGTGCGGGAGGGCAATGACCGCGCGCTCCGCCTCTACGAATCGATCGGGATGACCGTGAAGGGACCGCCCGAGCCTCATCCACTCGGCGGCCTTCCCATGGTGCCGCTGGTGCTTGCACTGCGTCCGGATGCTGCGCGGAGGGCACAACCGTAGGGGCGCCCGTGGACCCAGGTCGCCCCGGGACTGACCACTGCACGATCCAGGAGCAAGCACAACATTTATTGCGGGATCGCGCCAAAAACCGATTCGCGGTGTCACTTTTCGTCTCAAATGACTTCGAGGGCGACGCGCTGCCTAACGTTGCACTCCAAGCACGGCCGGCCTCGAAGGGTGTCGCTGGCCGCAAAGGGATTAACAACGAAAGGGGTCACCGTGACTCACAGCGTCGACACCGCCACCGGGCTTGAACCGCTCAAGTTCGCGTACTGGGTTCCCAACGTCAGTGGCGGACTCGTTGTCTCGAACATCGAGCAGCGAACCGACTGGGACTACGACTACAACGTGAAGCTCGCCCAGACCGCCGAGCGGTCTGGGTTCGAGTACGCCCTCAGCCAGGTGCGCTACGCCTCCAGTTATGGTGCTGCGCAGCAGCACGAGTCGTCCAGTATCAGCCTGGCGCTGTTGCTGGCCACCGAGAAGCTGAAGGTCATCGCCGCCATCCACCCGGGGATCTGGCATCCCGCGGTGATCGCCAAGTTCATCAACACGGCAGACCAATTCTCCAAGGGACGCGCGGCGGTCAACGTGGTGAGCGGCTGGTTCAAAGACGAATACGTCGACCTCGGCCTGCCCTGGCTCGAGCACGACGAGCGGTACCGTCGCTCCGCGGAATTCATCGAGGTGCTTCGGGGACTGTGGACGCAGCCGAACTTCTCGTTCCACGGTGAGCACTACGACATCAACGACTTCTCCCTGCGCCCCGGTCCGTTCGACGTGCCCGGCCGGCCGCATCCGGAAATTTTCCAGGGCGGAAACTCGACGGCTGCGCGATACAACGGCGGGGCACACTCGGACTGGTACTTCTCGAACGGGAAGGATTTCGACGGGTTCACCGAGCAGTACAACGACGTGACCGCCGTCGCCCGCGAGAAGGGCCGCACGGTGCGGTTCGGCCTGAACGGGTTCGCGATCGTGCGTGGCAGCGAGAAAGAAGCGCGCGAGCAGCTGCGGGAGATCGTGGCGCAGGCGGATGAAGCATCCGTGGAAGGTTTCCGAAAGTCCGTGCAGGAGGCGGGACCGTCGACCGCCGACAAGAAGGGGATGTGGGCCGACTCCACCTTCGAAGACCTTGTGCAGTACAACGACGGGTTCCGCACCCAGTTGATCGGGGAGCCCGAGCAGGTGGCGCGGCGCATCATCGAGTACAAAAAGCGCGGGGTCGACCTGCTGTTGCTCGGCTTCCTGCACTTCATCGAGGAGGTCGAGCAGTTCGGCACCGAGGTGATCCCGATCGTGCGTGAACTCGAAGCAGAGCTCGACCGCACCGGCGATCCCGTCGGCGTTGGTGCCGCCTCTGCCGGCTCCGCTCTCTAGGGCCGCTTCCTAGAACCGCTCTCTAGAACCGCTCGATGGGGTGGGCATTATATGTCGCGCCCGCACACCGTCGCCGTTATTCACACCCTCGCACCAGGCACCACTCCCAACACCGGAAAAGGAACCATCATGACAACATCCGTGCACGCTGTATCAACACTCACCGACCGATGGGCTGGCATCCCGCGACCCACAAGCAGCACCGAATGGCTGCAGAGGGCACAGCAGGTTGCCGACATCCTCGCTGTCGACGCCGTTGAACGCGACCGGGCCAACGCGACGCCGGTCAACGAGACCCGCCTGTTGAAGGAGTCCGGGCTGGTGACCCTGCTCGGGCCGGCCGAATTCGGTGGGGGTGGGCAGGACTGGGATCTCGCCTACCGGGTGATTCGCACCGTCTCCCGCGGGGACGGCTCGATCGGGCAGTTGCTCGGGTACCACTACCTCTGGGCGTGGGCGGCGCGCCTGGTGGCCACCGACGCGCAGATCGCTGCCGTCGAGGAGCTTTACACCACCAACAACTTCCTCTTCGGCGGTGCGGTCAACCCGCGCGACAGCGACCTGATCATCACCGAGGACGGTGACGAGCTGGTGTTCAACGGCCGCAAGTCGTTCTCGACCGGCGGCCAGGTGTCCGACCTCACTGTTCTCGAGGGGGTGCTGGCCGGAACCGATACCCACATCTTCGCCATCGTGCCCACCGCGCAGCCCGGCATCATCTTCGCGGGGGACTGGGATGCGCTCGGCCAACGTCTCACTGAGTCCGGCTCGGTGGAGATCCGCGATGTGCGGGTCGACTGGGCGTCGGCTGCCGGCTTCGAGGAGAAGGTGTTCACCCCACTCGTCTACAACACCCTGAACGTGCCCGCGATCCAGCTGGTGTTCACTAACTTCTACCTCGGCATCGCGCAGGGCGCGCTCGAGACGGCGTCCGCGTACACCCGCAGTTTCACCCGTGCGTGGCCGTACGGTGGCGACAACAAGGATGCTGGGACAGAGGAGTGGTACATCCTCGAGGGGTACGGCCAGCTGCAGTCCAAGATCTGGGCGGACGAGGCCCTGATCGACCGGGCAGGAGCCCAGATCAGCGCGGTACTGCACAGTCCGCGACAAGAGCTCACCGAGCGTGCCCGGGGCGAAGTTGCCGTGCAGGTCGCGGCGGCGAAGCTGCGCATCATCGAGGACGGCCTTGAGGTGGCGACAAAGATCTATGAGCTTGCCGGCGCCCGCGCCACGGCAAGTTCGGTTGGCCTCGATATCTTCTGGCGAAACCTGCGCACCCACAGCCTGCACGACCCGATCGCCTACAAAAAGCGTGAGGTCGGACAGTACGTGCTGCTGAACGAGATCCCGGAGCCGACCTGGTACACCTAACCCCGGAACCGCTGCTGCGGCGCTGGTTTACCGAGGACTCTCCTGCCCTTCCACGGCGGGGGAGTCCTCTGGTGTTTCCGGGGAGTGGCCACTACTGCTCCTGCTGCCGGTGCGGGCGGTGCTGCCGGTACCGATGCCTGTGCTGTCGATGAGACCGGGGAAGAGGTGCTCCCCACCGTCGGGGTCAAGCCGGGCGCGGAAGTGCCTGCCAACGCAAAACTCCCCCACCGGAGGCGATAGGGGAGCGTAAGCGATTGGCTGGGGCGGTGGATGCTACTTCGCGAGGAAGTCGAGCACCGCGCGGTTCCACTCGCCGGCATTGCTGACGTTGACCCCGTGCGGAGCATCCTTGATCAGCACAAGCTCGCTGCCCGGGATGGCAGCGTGTGTGCGGGCGCCGGAACCCTCGAAGGGGACCGTGCCGTCGCTATCACCGTGAATGATAAGCGCGGGTACGGTGACCTTCGTGAGGTCGTCGCGGAAATCGGTGGTCCCAAAAGCGGTCATGCAGGCGAGCGCGGCAAGTTTGCTGGACTGTTTGGCGAGGGCCAGTGCGTCCTGGCGCTGCTGCTCGGTGACCTTGAGTACTCCATCGACCGAGAAGAATTCGGTGGTGAAGTCGTTGTAGAAGTCGTCCTGGTTCGCGGTGAGGCCAGCGGCCATCTTCGCTGCGGCGCTCGTCTCGAGTGGACCGTCGGGGTTGCCCGGGGTTTTCAACATAAACGGGGTGACCGACGAGGCGAACACAACGCTGCGCACGCGGTTGGTTCCGTATTCGGAGACGTAGCGGGCGACATCGCCGCCTCCCATCGAGAATCCGACGAGGGTGACGTCGGTCAGGTCGAGCTCGTCGAGCAGGTCGCGGAGGTCCTCAGCAAGGGTGTCGTAGCTGTAGCCGGTCAGTGGCTTGTCGCTGCGGCCGAACCCGCGGCGGTCGTAGGTGATGACGCGGTATCCGGCGGCGACGAAGGCGGTGACCTGCTCGGAGAATGATTCCCCGGAAAGCGGCCAGCCGTGGATCAGGACAACAGCGCGACCGGATCCGCCGGTGTCATCAACGTGGAGCTTGGTGTTTCCGAAAAGTCCGTGGTGTGCCGTGATTTCCGTCATTGTGTTCTCCCTCTCACACCCGCTTCGTTGGCAGATGTATTGCAGGGTGTTCGCGCCCGGGAGCTCAAAGGGTTTGGTCTGGAGTCGAAATGGGTGGGGGAGTTGCCTTTGATGCTGTTCGCGGCCAATGGTTTCAGGCCGATGGTGTCGCTGGCGGTAATGGCGCAGGTCGCGTCAGGTAGGTGCTCGTTGCAGATGCTTTATTGAGAATCAGCATCACATTTATGGCGGTAGTTCTCTTTTTGTTTGTTTATACATCCGCGTATGTAACCGGGCAGACTAGCTATCAATCGTCTAATTGATGAAACGGAACAGGCGCAGCAATCAAGCACAGCGCAGAATCTGGAACCGTTGCAATGGGCCGCATGTATCGCGCTCACCGGCTAAGCGACGGCTGTGTTGCTTTGGCCGTGATTGGTATCGACCCCAGTGTTTCGCGTCCTTGATGAGGCAGTCATGGTAATTGCAGGCGCTATTGGGGTGTGGGTTAGTGGTTTGCGTATCTATACGAGCGAATTAGCTATCAGGCGTCTAGTCGAATAAAAACTTGATGATGCTCTGCCTGACTACTTCCGTTGACTGTTGCTGCCGTTTGTCGGAATTGGGAGTTTCAAACCTTGGGCTTTTGCGTAGGCGCAGCAGGTGCCGGATCGGAGCGGTGGTGCAGTGTGATCGAATGCGGTGCGCGTCGCGTTGCGTAAAGATCGAAAGTGTGTTCGTATTGGCGCATGCGGTGGAGTGGGCAGGAGCTGAATAGCGAACAGCAGGATGCGCTGCCCGGGCTTGCCCGGCTGAACAACCTGGTGCGCACAGTACGGACGCCCGAGTTCGCCGGGATGACCTTTTATGAGGTGCTGGCGAAGTCTGCATTGAACAAAGTGCCCGGGCAAAGCAGCATGCCGTTCGGCTGGACAATCAATCCGATGCGTGGATGCCAACACGCCTGTGCCTACTGCTTCGCAAGGCCCACCCATAAATACCTCGACCTGGATGCCGGTACAGACTTCGACACCCAACTCATCGTCAAGGTCAACGTGGCGGAGGTCCTGGCGAAGGAACTCGCAAAACCGGCGTGGACGCACGCCCCGGTGGCCCTCGGCACAAACACGGACCCGTACCAGCGGGCCGAGGGCCGCTACCGGCTGATGCCCGGCATCATCGCAGCGCTCGCCGAAAGCCGCACCCCGTTCAGCATCCTCACCAAGGGCACCCTTCTGCGGCGGGACGTGCCGCTGCTTGTGGAAGCATCCACCTTCACCAGCGTCGACATTGCCATGTCGATCGCGATCTTCGACGACGAACTACAACAATCCGTCGAGCCCGGAACGCCCACGGCTACTGCGCGGCTGGCGACGGTGACCGCGGTGCGCGAGGCGGGGCTCAACTGTTCGGTGTTTTTGATGCCGATCCTCCCTTTCCTGACGGACACCACCGACCACCTCGATGAGGCGCTGCGGCGCATCAAGGCGGCGGGCGCGACGTCGGTGCTCTACTCATCGATGTACCTGAAGCCGGGCACCAAGGAGTGGTTTTTCCAGTGGCTGCGTCGCGAGCATCCCGAACTGGTGGGCAAATACACCGAGTTCTACTCGGGTGGGGCGTATGCCCCGGTGGCCTACCGGAAGTGGCTGGCGGAGCGGATCCATCCGCTGATCCGCAAGCACGGGCTCACGCGTGGGCAGGAGGACCCGGTGACGGGAGGTCCGCGGTCGAGCAGCACCATGTTCGGGGTGGGTGCGCCGCCGGCGGGTGCGATGGCGGGTGCGAGCGTGGGTGGCGGGGCGACAATGGCGCGGCCTCGCCTGATCGCGGAGGAACTGCCGGTGGGGATGGCCGCTGCGGCGCCCCAACCTATGTTGTTCTAACCCGGCGGCGAGTTGTGTGTTGACCGGATTACCACTTCGAGGGCGCTTTGGGAAGCAAATTGGTGACGCGACACACTTTGTCCCAGAAAAGGGGGACCAACGCAAAAAAATTCGGGTCAGACGCGACGGAAAGCGGCCCCGAAATTTGTCCCCCATAGTGCTGACATCACACGGCTGTAATTACAGGTGTGTAGTTCTGTAGCCACAATTGGCCTGCCATGAGGCGCCCCTACGGCGCCCGGATTTACGGCAGGGGTACACGCATTCGCCCCGCCGAATGGCCGGATAAGCGCAGTCGCCAGCGCCCTCCTGACGGAGAGGGGTACAAAAATGCCGGGGCCCGGTCGGGGCAGGTAGTGCAGTGGTGGACGCCGATACGAGGGTGCCGCGGCCGACGACGAGCTTGAGAAAGAGCATCCGGTACCCCGTTTGAACCGGAGGGGACAGACAGATCGTCCTGTCCCGTAGCGGAGATGGATATGGGGCCACAACCCCCACCTTCGAGGGTCTGTGTGCGGCTCGAAGCGCGCCTAACTTACAGGTCGTGGGGCAACCCGAATTCCCCACATCACAGAGGTGTGAACCGCACAATGGCTTCGCTGACGGAAATTCTGGTTCTGCGTGGAATCGTGCCGATCGAGATGATCGGTACCGGTGCCACGCTGCGTGGTGGTGACAACGACGCAATCCTCGCGTTGAGCGCGGAGGGTCTAGTAACTCCGCTGCAACTGTCATCCGCACGTGCTGCCCAGGCCGGCTATCCGTTTGTTGAACTTGTTGACTATGCCGTGGACCGTTCTGTGGTTACCCTCGTGCCGGCGGCGTTATGCCGCCGGCACGAGGCCCTCCCCTTCGACACCGATGGGCGGGACCTGCTGGTTGCGATGGTGAACCCCAACGACGTGGTCGCCATCGACGACCTGGCCGCCGCGTCGCGGATGTCCGTCCGGGTGATCAGGGCCGAAGTCGGCGACCTGCGGGCGGCGATCGACCGCTACCTTCGTGCCGACGGCGAACTGGACAGCCTCACCACAACACTCGCCGGTGACAGCGGCAGTGCCTCTCGCGCAGCATCCGGAAGCAACCATGGCGCGTCCCCGCTGGCTCGCGGCGGCAACCCGGCGGTTACGGGAGCCGGGACCGGGATGGGAGCCGGCAACGGTGGCGGTCGATCGACCGGCATGGCCGGACAGGGCATCGGGATGGCTGGCGGTGCGGGCGGCAGTGCGGCTGTGGCGTTCGCCAGCGCGACCGACGGCGACCCGGCCGTGGACGATGCGCCCATCGTGCGGTTTGTGAACCTTCTGATCAGCCAGGCCATCCAGGACCTCGCCAGCGACATCCACATCGAACCGGGGGAGCGGCACCTGCGGGTGCGCTACCGCATCGACGGGGTACTGCACGAGATGCACACGGCGCCCAAAGCGATCCAGGGTGGGGTCATCTCGCGCCTCAAGATCATGGCGGACATCGACATTTCCGAGCGCCGCAAGGCACAGGACGGGCGGATGTCCGTGCGGCACGGCGAGCGCACCATCGACCTGCGGGTGGCGACGCTGCCCACGATCCACGGCGAGAAGGTCGTGATGCGGATCCTCGACAACAGCAACACCGCAATGGGGATGAGTGAGCTGCACCTCGGTGCCCGCAACCTCGAGGTGTATCGCCGCTCCTACACAAAGCCGTACGGGATGATCCTGATCACCGGGCCGACCGGAAGCGGCAAATCGACCACCCTCTACACAACGCTGCACGCGGTGTCGCGCCCCGAGATCAATGTCATCACCGTGGAGGACCCGGTGGAGTACAAGATGGACGGCGTCAACCAGGTGCAGGTGAACCCGAAGGCCGGGCTGACATTCGCCAGTGCGCTGCGGTCGATCCTGCGTTCCGACCCCGACGTGGTGCTGCTCGGCGAGATCCGCGACCACGAGACGGCGCAGATCGCGATCGAGGCCTCCCTCACCGGGCACCTCGTGCTGTCGACCCTGCACACCAACGATGCGCCGAGCGCGATCACCCGTCTCACCGAGATGGGGATCGAACCGTTTTTGGTCGGCTCCGCCCTCGACTGTGTTGTTGCGCAGCGCCTGGCCCGCCGGCTCTGCGAGCGCTGCAAAGCCGTGGCGCAGCACAGCCCGGACGAATTGCGGCGCCTCGACGTGGGTTTCGACCCGGCGGCGCCCGCCCCCACCCTGTTCCAGCCGGTGGGCTGCCAGAGCTGCTCGAACACCGGTTACCGCGGCCGAATCGCCCTGCACGAGGTGATGAGCGTCTCCGAGGAGATCGAACGCCTCGCCGTGGCGCGTTCGGCGAGCACAGACATCGCCCGTGTGGCGAGAGCGCAGGGGATGAGCACCCTGCGCGAAGACGGATGGGCGAAGGCACTTGCCGGGCTCATTTCCGTCGAAGAGATCCTGCGGGTGGTGGCGTAATGGCCGACGTTCATCACCCGCAGTGTTACCCGCAACACCAGCAGGCACCATCGCACCCGCACCAGTCACCCGAGGGGAAAACACCATGAGTAACCCGATGTTCGAACAGCCGACCAACTTCAACCCGCTGATGGGTCGCACCGGGGCGCACCGCTCCCCGGACACCTCCGGGTTGTTCCGCACACACGGGTCGCATGGGGCCCACGGTGCGCACGGTGCCCTCGCACCGATCACCCCAATCGGTGGGGTGACGGATGCTGCACCCGCGGCGGTCGCACCGACCCCGGTCGCACCGACACTGATCGACCTTCCTCTTGGGCCTAGTGAGGAAGCGCCGCGCTATCCGACGCGGGCAAGCCTGCGCCGCACGACGGCCAAGCCGACCAGTGCAGCGCAGCAGGCCGGTACCGCGCAGCCACTGGGTTTCGCGCAGCCGACGCTGTTCGAGTTCGAGTCTTCCCCGACTCCCATCCGCGATGCCGTGGAGCTGGAGCCACTACCCACCTGCCCGACCCCGGTGAACGCCGCCATCGTGCGCGGGACCACCATCGTGGTGCCGACACTCGTGGTCGCGCCGCTTCCCGCGCCGGTCGCCGCGTCGTCGGCGATACCCGAACGCCGCGCTGTTTCGCCGGAGCCGGTGGCGGCGCCTGTGCCAATGCCGATACCTGCGCCGATGCCGGCAGTACCGGTCACGCGTGCTCCCGCCTCGAACGTCGCGACGACCTTCGACCGCCCGGTGATCAGCAGTCGTGTGGTCGCTCCGGTCGACACCCACACCAAGCCGTACCCCACCGTGGTGCCCGAACCGAAGCCCACCGCGGTTCCGCCTCTCGACCCTGACCTGCGCCTCGCGCTGCAGCACCTGGTAGACGTCGGCGGTTCCGACTTGCACATTGCCGGGGATGCAGCACCGCTGGTGCGCGTCGACGGGGTGCTCGCGCCCATCGACGGCTCCGCGGTGCTCAGCGGGCAGCGGGTCACAACCCTGCTGCGCAGCATCCTGAGCCCCAGCCAGCTCGAGGAGTTCGACACACACCTCGAGCTCGACCTCGCGATCACCCTCTCGCCCACCGCCCGCTTTCGCGTCAACCTCTACCAGCAGCGTGGGATGACCGGTGGGGCGTTCCGGCTGATCCCCACCCTGATCAAGCAGCTCGCCGAGCTCGGGGTTCCCGAGTCCATCGCGCGCTTCGCCGGGTTGCCGCGCGGGCTGGTGCTCGTCACCGGGCCGACCGGTTCAGGCAAATCGACAACCCTCGCCGCGCTGGTAGACCTGGTCAACCGCACCAGGGCCGACCACATCGTCACCGTGGAAGACCCGATCGAGTTTTTGCACTCCAACAAAAAGTCGCTGGTCAGCCAGCGCGAGGTGGGCGGGGACACCCGCAGTTTTGCGGCGGCGCTGAAGCATGTACTGCGGCAGGATCCCGACGTGATCCTCATCGGCGAGCTGCGCGACCTCGAAACCATCGCCGTGGCCCTCACCGCCGCCGAGACCGGGCACCTCGTGTTTGCGACCCTGCACACGCAGGATGCCGCGCAGAGCATCGACCGGATGATTGACGTGTTCCCGCCGCACCAGCAGGCGCAGGTGCGCAGCCAGCTCGCCGCGACCCTGCAGGGAGTGGTCAGCCAGACCCTGGTGCGCCGGGCAGACGGTGAGGGGCGGGTTGTCGCCACCGAGGTGCTTGTGGTCACCCCGGCGATCGCCAACCTGATCCGCGAGGGCAAAACCCACCAAGTCACCTCCGCCATGCAGACCGGGCGCGAGCTCGGGATGCACACCCTCGACCAGCGCCTTGCCGACCTTGTCGCTGTTGGCGCGATCACCCACACTGCGGCGCTGGAAAAGGCACGGGATGCTGCTGGGCTTCGGCAGCTCATCTACCGCGACGCTCCCGCCGGTGCCGGCCCCGACATCGCGGCCGGCGGCGTGGACTTCGGCGACTCCTTCGACAAGTCGGAAGCGCGACGATGACCACCACCGACGTGCAGGCCTGGGCATACAAGGGCACTACCGTGGCCGGCAAAACCGTTGCCGGCCGGGTGGATGCCCGATCCCAGGCGGCCGTCAGTGCGCGCCTGCAGCAGATGGGGATCTCGCCGTCCTCCATCAGCGAGGCACCGGCCGGCATTGGGCTGAACCGTGAGATCACCCTCGGCTTCCTCGAGCGCAAGGTCAGCCTCAAGGACCTCGCCGTGATGACCAGGCAACTGTCGACCATGATCTCCTCCGGGCTGCCGCTGCTGCGCGCCCTGACGATCATCGCCGAGCAGACCGACAGCAAACAGCTCGGCGTGGTGCTGCGCACGGTACGCACCGATGTCGAGACCGGGATGTCACTGTCGGAGGCGTTCGCGAAGCATCCCGCAGATTTTCCGCCCCTTCTCCTCAACCTGGTGCGGGCGGGGGAGACCGGCGGATTTCTCGAGCGGGCGCTGGAGTCGATCGCGCAGAACTACGAAGCCGAGGTCAAGCTGCGGGCGACGGTGAAGTCCGCCCTGACCTACCCGGCGGTGGTGCTGGTGATCGCGGCGCTCGCCGTGGTGGGGATGCTGCTGTTTATCGTTCCCGTGTTCCAGCAGATGTTCGAAGACTTCGGCAGTGATCTTCCGCTGCCCACCCAAATTCTGGTGACGCTGAGCGAGGTGATGGTGTGGCTGGCGCCGGTGCTTGCCGTGGCCGGCATCGCGGGCTTCTTCTGGTGGTCGAGGAACAAAAACACCGTGGCGGTGAAGCGGGTAGTTGACCCGCTTGTACTGAAGATCCCCGTCTTCGGGCCGCTACTGGCGAAAATCGCCATCGCGCGGTTCTCCCGCAACTTCGCCACCATGATCGGCGCCGGCGTGCCAATCCTGACGTCACTGTCGATCGTCGGTGCAACCTCGGGCAACTATGTCATCGAGCGCGCGCTGGTGGCCGTGCAGGACTCCGTACGCACCGGCGGAAGTGTGAGCGCGCCGCTGATGGCCGAACCGGTCTTCCCCTCGATGGTGACGCAGATGATCGCCGTGGGGGAGGACGCCGGCGCGCTCGAACAGATGCTGGTGAAGATCAGCGACTTCTATGACCAGCAGGTCGAGGCCACTACGTCCCAGCTGACCGCCCTGATCGAGCCGCTGATGATCGCGTTCATCGGGGTCGTTATCGGCGCCATGATCGTGGCGCTCTACCTGCCCATTTTCAGCATCTTCGAACAGATCCAGTAACACCTGCCCCCTTTTCTGGGGCGCACCACCGCAAAGATTCCCCCACTCCGAGGGTCACGCAGCCTCGCGATTGTACAGCAGAGTTCCTGACTACCGGCTGCGAATCGAGAATCTCTCGCATGCGGTTCTACTTCTACTCCGCTTCCCTGCACTGCTCCAGCACCACATCCGCGACTCAACCACCCGAAGGATTGACCATGAACGCCGCAATTACGAAGTCCCTTGCCGCACGGCGAGCAGCGCTCCTCAACAAGGACGGCAAGGAAAAGGGCTTCACCCTGATCGAGTTGCTGGTGGTTGTCCTGATCATCGGGATCCTCGCCGCCATCGCGATCCCGCTCTTCCTCGCCCAGCGCGAAGGCGCCTGGGAAGCCCAGGTCAAGTCCGACATCGCCAACGCGATGATCGCCGCCGAGACGATCGCGGTGAAGAACAACGGTTCGTACACGACGGTAACCGTGGCCGAGCTTACGGCCAATGGCTACAACGCCACCACGGATGTCACGATCACCCCGGCACCGTCCGCCGCCGTGGTAGGCGGAGCGGTAGCTGGTCTCTCGTACACCCTGACCGCGACGCACGCTAAATACACGGCGCCCACCTGGACCTACACCAGCACAACCGGTATCACGAAGAAGACTCCGTAGCACCAGCCCCACAACTTAGTGGCGAGGCGTCGCCCCCTCGGCGCCTCGCCACTTCGATTCATCAGCGTCATCTCGCAGCATCCGCATCACACCCGGACACATCGACACAGGAGAGAGGTGACATCGTGAACGCACTACGCAACCGCTTCAGGCTGCTGAAAGCTCGCGATGTCACCTCCGCAACCACCGCCGACGAAGCCGGGTTCAGCCTCATCGAGGTGGTGGTCGCGTTGTTCACCTTCGCGATCATCGCCAGTGGAACCGCCTACACAATGCTCTCCGTGCTGCAGGTGTCCCGGGACTCCCGGGCACGTCATGTTGCCACCAACCTCGCGGCGCAAGAGATCGACCTCGCCCGCGATGCCGCAGACCTGCTCACCCTCACCGACCTGGACCGGGACCCCGTTCAGCTCAACGGGGACATCTTCCATATCAGCCGCGCCACCCGGTGGGTGGCGAGCACCGGCCTCGATGATTCCTGCGGTGCCGCCGCGGGAACCCTCAGCTACAAACGCGTCAACGTCTCGGTCAGTTGGGACGGGATGCGGCGCGGATCGGTGCCAGTGCGGGCCGACACCGTGATCACCCCGAGCTCGCACCTGACGAACCTCAGCCAGGGCAGCATCCTGGTGGCGGTCACCGGGGCATCCGGGGCCGGGGTTGCCGGCATCGCGGTATCCGCGACCCCCGACTCTCCCGGCAACGGTGCGGTCGCGACCGGCACCATCACCACCGACTCGCAGGGTTGCGCGTTCCTGCTCGGTGTCACCCCGGGGAACTACCGGGTTTCCGCTGTCGCCACCGGCCACCTCGACTCGCTCGCGCAGGCGGCGGCTCCCGTGGTGCGTGGTGTGGTGGTAGTTGCCGGCAGCGCCACGGCAGCATCCTTCGAGTACGACCGGGCGAGTGTCTTCTCGGTGAAGTACGCCGAGAACCTCGAATCCGTCGCCCCGGGCATCGGCACCGTGTACTTCCCGCGGGCACTGGACACCACATCGTTCGCGCCGGACGGCAGGGCCATCGCCTCAAACGTGACCTCCCCCGCACCAGGCACCACTGCCAACTCCACCCGGGTGCGCCCGCTCTCCCTGTTCCCGTTCTCCGCCGGTTACCAGTCGATCGCGGGCAAATACGTACCCGCGTCGGTGGTAGCCCCGAGCACCCCAAGCTGCCTCTCGGTTGACCCGGCGGCCTGGCCAGCGGTGACCGCAGCGGGCGTCACCCGCACCGGTATCCGACCGGCAGCCGTGGCCACCCTTCCCGGGGCGCCAGCCGAGGTGAAAATCCCGATGGGTATCGCCACACTAGGCCTTGGAACAGCGGCGACCTCGCTGCGCGCGACCTCCGCCCCGGCCACCGCGGGCTCGGGAAACCCGGGGTGCTCCGTCGGGATGACCTACAACTTCGGCGACGTGCCCGCCACCGCGACAATCGCATTGCCCTACGGGGCCTGGCAGCTGACCACAGGGTCCGGTGCCGGCACCACGGTACCCGCCGGCAGGATCACCGTGCGCAGCACCGGGACGGTTTCGCCCGCGGGCGTTGTGACTTTCGATCCGCGGCAGGTGGCACCGTGACCGTCGGTGGGCGCCTGCGCACCCTGCGCAGTACCCTCCGCACCGGCCAGGCCGGCATTTCCCTTCCCGAACTGCTCGTCGCGATGGCGCTCGCCGCCGTGGTGATGACCCTTGTGGTGACTTTCTTCGCCACGGTGTCCCGGACGCTGTCCCGCGAGGCCAGTGCCTCCAGTAATACCGAGACCGCCTCGCTCGGGATGCGCGAGCTGACCAGGGTGCTGCGCTCGGGCACCGAGATCATGGTCAAAGACAGCCCCAATCTCCCGGTGTTCCTTGCAGCGTCCGCCCGGGAGGTGACACTGCACGGCTTCCTCGACACGGATGCTGCCCTGCCGAAGCCGCTCCGGGTGAACTTCCGGGTCACCGCGGCCGGCGAACTCATTGAGACCCGCTGGGCGGCAGTGCCGGTGAACCTCACGTTCTGGGAGTTCTCACCCACCGTCGAATCCCAGCGCGTCATCATCCGTGGGGTCGCCGGCACCGAACCGGTGCTGCGCTACTTCAGCGCGGCCGGCACCGAACTGGTACCGGCAACCATAACCACCGCACCGGGCGCACTCCCGGTCACCGGGCTCAGCTCCGCCCAGCTTCGGGAAGTTGTCGCGGTGGAAATCCGTCTCAGCGTGCAGACCGACCCCAGCGGGCGGGCAGACCCGATCGAGATGCTGAACACCGTGGGGATCCCGAACCTCGGCATCTCCCGGGTGGGGGCGAGCACATGATTCTGGTGCGCCTGGCGCGCACCTTCAAGCGGGACGAATCGGGAATGGCACTGGTGATGGTGATCAGCATCGGGTCGGTCCTCACCCTGCTGGTGGTCGCCGCGGTCGCCATGGCCCTCGGCGGGATGCGTTCCGCCCGCAACGACCAGGATTGGAGCGGCGCGCTCGCCGCCGCCTTCGCCGGGGTCGAGGAGTACCAGAGCCGCCTGGCCGCCGATCCGAACTATGCCCGCTACGGCAACCCGGCCGCATCCCTCAGCCACGAGTCCGGCAGCCTGGTCACCCTTCCCGCCGCCGCGCTGACCAACCCCGCATTCGCGGTGGTGACCGGTGGCGCCTGGGCCGCCGTGCCCGGAAGCGAACTCACCCCGGCCAGCGTGGCACCGGCGAGCCCCGTCACCGTCACTCCCGCAGTGCCCACCGGCGCCGCGACCGCAGCGCCGCCCACCGCCGGTTTCCGCTACGAGGTGGACAACTCCAAATTCGGCAGCACCGGTACCGTCTCCCTGCGCTCTACCGGTCGCGTCGGTGGGGAGACCCGCACGGTGCTCGCGCAGCTGCGGGTCAACAGTTTTCTCGACTACCTCTACTTCACCGACTTCGAGATCGCGGATCCGACCCCCTACGGCGCCGCCGCGGTGACCAACTGCACCCGCTACGCCTACAACTCCCGGCCGACGGGCAGCGGTACAAACAACTGCCACGAGATCGCCTTCGGCACCTCCGATGTACTGAACGGCCCTGTCCACTCCAACGACACGATCCGCGCCTGCAAAACCACGTTCAACGGACCCGTCACCACCGCATTCGCGCCGCCAGCCCCCGGTGCGCTGCTCTACTCCCGGATGACGTCCGCCGGCGCAAACTGTGACGCCTCCACCTTTATCCCCGGATTCCCGCTCAGCCGCGAGCCCGTGGTTATGCCGGTCACCAACACCGCCCTGAAGCTCGAGACGCACAGCGACCTCGCCGTGGAGCCCGGTTGCCTCTACACCGGTCCGACCCGCATCGTCTTCAACGGGGGAGGCACCGTCACCGTGCACTCGCCGTGGACCAGGCAGACCAGGGTCACCGGCACCCCCGTCACCGCGGGCACCCACCCCGCCGCCTGCGGGGCGCCTGGGGCGAGCGGTCTCGGTTCCGCGGCCGGCGCCACTTTCACCGTGCCGGACAGCACCGTGATGTATGTGCAGGACGTTCCCGCCGTCACTACCGACCCCAACTACCCCGTCGGTGGGGCCAACCCCACAATCACCAATGCTGCAGGCGTCGGCCACCAACTCACCTGCACGGGAGCCGGCGGCAACGGCACCAGCACCGGAAACGGCATCGGGTACCCGATCCTTGACGAGATCGCCCCGGCGGGCACCAACGCGTACGACTGCTCCGCCGGCGACGCCTTTGTGGAGGGAACCCTCAAGGGTGCCGTCACAGTGGCCACCTCCCGCTTCCTCTACGTCACCGGCAACATCCTCTACAAGGACACCAGCCGCGACGTGCTCGGCCTGGTCGGGGACGGCGCCGTGATTGTCAGCAACCCGGTGGACTCCGGCAACCGCTCCCTGCTGGTGGGGGCGTCCCGCACCATCCACGCCGCGATCCTTTCCGTGCAGCACACCTTCCAGGTGCAGAACGTCGCAGAGGGCGGACCGCGCGGCACCCTCACCATCCGCGGCGCCATCGCCCAGAAGTTCCGCGGCATCGTTTATTCCGCCACGGGTTCCGGCTCCTCGCTCGACGCCAATGGGTACACAAAGGACTACCGCTACGACAACCGTTTCAGCTACCTCACGCCGCCGAAATTCCTGCAGCCGGTGAGCACCACCTACGGCGTCACCGCGTGGATCGAAGTGGGCACCGCCTACAGCGCGGCGGGGGCGGCCACATGATGCACGCAGCGCTCACCCACACAGTGCTCACCCACACAGCGCTGACCCCGTTCGCCAGCGACCTCGCGCTGCCCGGACTACTCGCGCTGTTCACCGGCGCGCTCGGCCTCGCCGTCGGCTCCTTCCTCAACGTGGTGGTCTGGCGCCTGCCGCGTGGCGGTTCGCTGGTCTCCCCGCCGAGCGCCTGCCCCGGCTGCGAGAGTCGCATCCGTGCACGGGACAACGTGCCCGTTGCCTCATGGATGCTCCTGAAAGGCCGCTGCCGCGACTGCCGTACCCCCATTTCGCCGCGCTACCCGCTCGTCGAGGGAGCCACCGCTGTCGCCTTCGCCGGTGTCTTTTTGGTGCTCTGGGCGCGCACCGCCAGCGGACCGCTCGATCCGGCCATGTTCTCGCTGTCCAGCGTGCCCGCCGCCGTCGCCCTTCTTCCCGCGCTGCTCTACCTTGCCGCGATCTCCATCGCTTTGACCCTCATCGACCTCGACACGCACACCCTGCCGAACCGGCTTGTGCTTCCCGCCTACCCGGTCTCCCTTGTACTGCTGGCCATCGCGAGCACCCTCGACCCGCGCGGTCTCGGCGCCCTGCCCGGCGCGCTCATCGGCGCAGCCGCCCTGTTCACCTTCTACCTCCTCCTCGCGCTGGCCTACCCCCGCGGGATGGGCCTCGGCGACGTCAAACTCGCCGGGGTCCTTGGCCTCTACCTCGGCTGGTTCGGCTGGAGCGAACTGGTTGTCGGCGCCTTCGCCGCCTTTGTGCTCGGCGGATGCTGCGCCCTCACGTTGCTGCTGCAGAAGAAAGCCAACCGGGCAAGCGGCATCCCCTTCGGCCCCTGGATGCTCCTCGGCAGCTGGGTCGGTATCCTCGCCGGCCCCACAATCGCCGGCGGCTACCTCACCCTCGTCGGCTTCGGCTGAGCGCCATGGACACACCGAGGCCACACCCGCACCCGCACGCACAGCAACCCCACCACCCCGAACCGTTCCGCACCACCGTTATGAGGACCGCATGGCACACCGCATCGTAGGGCTCGACCTCGGCTCAGACACCTTCCGCGCCGTCGAGGTACAGGGTGCCGGCACCCCACATCCCGTGATCACCGCCCACCACCAGGTGAGTGTGCCCGCCGGGGTGGTCGACAGCGGCGAGATCGTCGACGCGCAGCGCGCCACCGCCCTGATCAGGCAGCTCTGGAGTGAGGGCGGCCTGCACTGCACCGACGTGGTGCTGGGAATCGGCAACGCCCGAGTGCTGGTGCGCGAGTTGACCGTGCCGCAGGCCACCGCGCGGCAGGTGCAGAACTCGCTGCCCTTCCACGTGCAGGACCTGCTGACCGTTCCCGTCGCCGAGGCGATCCTCGACTTCTATCCGGTCGCCGGCGACGTCCTCGACGGCGCGCCCGTCCTGCACGGCCTGCTGGTCGCCGCGGTGAAGGAGTCGGTCAACACCACCATCCGCGCCGTCGCCGCCGCCGGGCTCACCACCCTCGACGTCGACCTCATCCCGTTCGCCCTCGCCCGCCTGCACAGCGACCCCAGCGTGTCCGCCGGCAGGAACATCGCCACCGGCGATCCTGGCACGGTCGCCCTCATCGATATCGGTGCGCGCACCACCACCGTGATCATCTCCACCGGCGCCGTGCCCCGCTTTGTGCGCCTCATCCCCGTCGGCGGCGCCGACCTCACCAGGATGCTCGCCGACACCCTCGGCATCGACGCGCCGGAGGCCGACACCCTCAAACGCCGGATCGGCCTCACGGATGCTGCGCACGACCCGCACGACACCGCTGCCGTCGGGGTGATCCACGGCTTCTGCGGCGACCTCCTCGATGCCATCCACAACACCCTGCGGTACTACGCCAGCGCCCACCCGGACAGCCCGGCGAGCACGCTGGTGCTGCGCGGCGGCGGCTCAGAGCTGTCCGGCCTCGGCGACGCCCTCGCGGAGATCAGCCGCCTGCCGATCCGGCCAGTCGACCCGTACGCGGCGGTCTCTGTCTCCGCGAAACTGCACCGCGCCGGCGGCCGGTTGCCGGCGTCCCTCGCCGTGGCCCTCGGCCTCGCGCTCGGCACCCCCGGCCAGGTTCGTCGTCCCCTCGGGCGGGCAGCATGAACCGCCGCGCGGTGATGCCCGTCCTCGGGGCATCTCCCCGGGCGAGCCTGCTGCCCCCGGAGATCCGGGTGCGCGCCCACCTTAAAACCCTGTCCCGCCTGATGGTGGCAGCGGTTGCGGCCATCGCGGTACTCGCCGTCGCCGCGACCGGCATCACAACGGTGCTCGCGAGCGCCGCCGCCGGGGAACTCGACCGCTCCCGGGCCCAGACCGCCGCCCTGCTCGCGGAGCAGGCCACCTACAGCGAAGCAAGCGACCTCGAAACGGAGGTTGCCGTGGTCACCGCGGCGCAGGCTTTCGCCGCCTCCACCGAGGTGGCGTGGAGCCACTACCTCGACCTCGCCGGCGTCACCCTGCCGGCGTCGATGCGTATTGAGGACGTGACGGCCAGCGCCGCGGCTCCCTGGCAGGTCTCGGCGGCACCGACCGGGCCCCTGCGCGGGCTCGCCGTCGCCACCTTCCAGCTCACGGTTTCCAGCAGTTCGGAGGGCGACATCACCGGCTGGGCGCGCAGCCTCAGTGCCCTGCCCGGCTTTGCGGACTCCTCGATCGACGGCCTGTCCTTCATCGCGGATGTACCGGAGGGGGAGAACAATTACTCCTCCACAATCACCCTGAACCTGGACGCGAGCGCCCGCACTGGCCGGTTCGCCCCGGAGATCGCGGCGGTGGAGCCCGTCCCCGTGGTGGCCACTGCCCCCACCACCAACTCCAGCAGCACTGGCTCAAGCACCGCGGACGCGGGGGAGTAGACCATGGCCACCACCCGCATCCGCCTCATCGTCACCGCCCTGCTCTGCGTCGGCATCGTAGTCCTCGGCTGGTTCTTCGGCGCCGCCCCGCAACTCGAGGCCCGCGCACTGTCCCTCAGCGATCGCGCCGCCGTCGACGCCCAGAACGCCGTGCACCGCGCCCGCGTTGTCGAGCTGAAAGCCCAGTTCGAGCGCATCGAGACCACCCGTGCCGAACTCGCCGGGCTGCGCGAAGGGCTGCCGGCATCGATCTCCTCCCCCGACTTCCTCGACCAGGTCGCCGCCTCCGCCGCTGCCCACTCGGTGACGGTGGCCAGCTTCAGCGCGCAGGAGGCGACGGCCCCCATCGTTGCCGCAGTGCCGATCCCCGTGGATGCTGCACCGGCGGCAGGCGCGTCAGCCCCGGCAGGCGCGACCGGCACCACAGAAGTAGCCACGCTGGCGCCTGCCTCGGCAGCGACCACCGCCTCGCCGCTGCTCGGCGCCGACAATTTCTTTGTGGTCCCGGTCTCCTTCAGCCTCACCGGTAGCGCGTCGGACGTGCGGGCGATGATCGCCGACCTGCAGACCGGCTCCCGGCTGTTCCTGGTTGGCAGTATCAAAATTGCCGCCGGCGACGGCTCCGGGACAACGACCGGGCAGGCGCCCCTCGCGGGAACATCCAGCCTCTCCGGGTTTATCTACGTGGTGTCAAGTACCCCCGCGCAGCCGGCGGTCGAGGCGATACTGGTGAACTGATCTGAGGCGATAAAAACTCGACAAGGCGGACCCCGTGGCACAGACCCGCCTGGCCTGGCCGGATGCAACCCGGGCGCTCTGTGTTGTTGCCGTGGTGGTCTACCACGTGTTGATCTGGAACTACGCCTGGATGGACTCCCCGGGGGCCGCGCCCGGCGGGCCCTGGAGCACCGTCGACGCGATCCTCGGCCGCACCCGGATGCCCGTGCTGTTCGCGCTGTCCGGCCTGCTCGCCTCCGCCGGAATCCTCCGGGGCTTCCGCCGTGGCACCGCGCTGCGCCGTGCTGCGGCGAACTACTACCTCTACGTCACCTGGCTTGTGGTGTACGTCGTGTTTTTCACCCTGCTGCCCTCGGCCCCTTTCGCCCCGGGCGGCCCGGCCTCGTGGCTCGGCCAGCTTCTGCTGCCCACCAGCACACTCTGGTTCATCTTCGCCCTGGCGGTCTTCCCGCTGGTCATCGTGGCCGCCAGGGCACTGCGCATCCCGACGGGGGTGCTGTTCGCCGTGGCGCTGCTCGCCTGGCACCTCAGCAACACCACCTCGCTCTGGGCCGGCTCGGACAAGCTGCTGCGCAACTTCCTCTTCTACCTCATCGGCATCTACGCCGCCCCACTGCTTCGCCGGGCCGCCACCGTGCGCTGGCCCGCCGCCGCCGCCTTTGTGCTCGGATTCATCGTTTTCGCCACCGCCGGCATGACCCTGCGCCTCGGCTGGCTCGGGGACGCCGCCCTGCTGATGCTCACCAACCTGGCGGCCCTCCCCGCCGCCATCTCCGCCATCGCCCTCGCCTGCCGCATCCCGGCGATCGCCCGTGCCGGCGGGTACCTCGGCAGCCGCACCCTGCAGGTCTACGTCCTGCACATCCCGGTGCTCGCCGCCCTCACCGCGCTGCTCTCCCTCTCACCCGTGGCCTACCAATTGGTGATGCGGTACCCGGTCATCGACGGGCTCTACCCACTGGCGCTGACGGCGGTCATCGTCGTTGGAAGCCTGCTGCTCGGCGCGGCAATCACCCGCCTGAGCCGCGGGATGGCCTTTTCTCTTCCGAAGCGGTGGGATGCTGCGCTGATCGCCCGCCAATTGCGCGGCGGTGCCCCACGACCGGGTCCACGGCGCCGCAAAACGGGGCCACCGGCCACGCCCGGCCGCGTTCCGCGCTGACGTCTGGGAGGATGGGCCAGCGGCGGGTTTTCCGAAACGGGGGTCCCCAGCCGCCCAGGTCACCGTCGCCGAAGCGCGTTTGATCGCGCTGCAGCCCCAGCAGAGAGTCCTCCACCATGTCAGGCGTCCTTGCCGGCTTCGCGATTGTCGGAGCTATCATCGCGCTGGGCTACGTGCTCGCCCGCGTCGGGTTCCTCGGCACCGAAGCCGCCTTTATGCTCTCCAAAACGGCGGTGCTTGTGGCTACCCCCGCCCTGCTGTTCACCACACTGGCGCACGCCGACCTCGCCATCGTTGCCTCGCTCCCACTGCTGATCACCACGATCGCCACCCTGGTTGTGGCCGCCCTCGCCCTCGCCGCGTCGCTGCTGTTCAAGTGGGGCAGGCGGCGAAGCATCATCATCGTGATGGCCGCCGCGATGGTCAACTCCGGAAACCTCGGCATCCCGATTGCCACCTACGTGCTCGGCGACGCCAGCTTTATC
>Ga0247735_1000201_pt1 | contig 26165 bp, 26 predicted proteins | sample UWRJL178409R2_FD_180934 | JGI IMG/M metagenome (GOLD analysis project Ga0247735, IMG submission 180934) | Plant litter microbial communities from Arlington Agricultural Research Station in Wisconsin, United States - UWRJ-L178-409R-2 | ecosystem: Environmental > Terrestrial > Plant litter >... | reverse complement strand
GCAGCTACAACTGCCTCAAGCGCGAGGGAATCAACACCGTGAGCGAACTCGTCGCACTGTCGGAGACGCAGCTCATGAACATCCGCAACTTCGGACAGAAGTCGGTGGATGAGGTCAAGGACAAGCTGGTTGAAATGGGCCTGTCGCTCAAGGACACCGTTCCTGGATTCGACGGCGCGCACTTCTACGGCGGATACGACGACGAAGAGACCGCGAACTAACTTTCGCTGCTCGACACATTTCGGTCGTCCTCGACTAACTGACGACTTCTTAACATCTGGAGATTGAACTAATGGCTGCACCTACCAAGGGACCCCGCCTCGGCGGAGGGCCGGCGCATGAGCGCCTCATGCTCGCGAACCTCGCGGCATCGCTTTTCACACACAAGAGCATCAAAACCACCGAGACCCGTGCCAAGCGCATGCGTCCCCTGACCGAACAGCTGATCACGTTCGCGAAGAAGGGTGACCTGCACGCTCGTCGCCGCGTCCTCGCGACGATCGGTGACAAGACCGTTGTGCACGAACTCTTCACCGAGATCGCGCCGCTGGTTGCTCTTCGCGAGGGTGGCTACACCCGCATCACGAAGCTCGGCTTCCGCAAGGGTGACAACGCTTCGATGGTACAGATCGAGCTCGTTCTCGAGCCCGTCAACCCGAAGCCGAAGAGCGCCAAGAAGCTTGCTGCAGCCGCTGCTGCCGCGGGCGTTGTGGCCGCTCCCGTCGAGGACGAGGCCGCTGAGGCTCCCGTCGCCGACGAGACCACCGAAGAGGCCGTTGTTGTCGACGAGGCCGCAGAGGCCCCCGTCGAGGAGACCAAGTAACTTCTCGCGTCACCACTTAGAAATCTGGCCCCGCTCACATTGAGCGGGGCCATTTTTTGTGCCCGGAATCGCCGCCCGTGCCACGCGAGACAGTGTGCATCTGGTCAAACGGGGATGCCGCGAGTATTGTGGCGCAGACCACCAGCGGGGAGGCTGCGACATGGCAGGTATCACTGCAACCACGGTCGCCATTGCCGCTGCCGCGGCGTTGGCACTGCGCACACCCGCCGGAACCTCGACCCGGTACCTCCCGGACACTGCGGGGGCTTCCAGCCGTACCGGCCTCGCCGTCAAGGACTCCGCCAACGTCAGCCGCAACGGGATGAGTGTCTACTGGCGTATCAAGGTGCACTGTCCCGACGGCCAGCCCTTCACCCTCACCGCGGAAATTCGCCAACCGGTCGTACTTCCCCCGGAATCCGCTGGTCTGGTCGCCTACTACACCGCAACGCGGGGTGAGCACCGGGGGCCGTGCACGGGACGCACCCAGGCCATCGGGATGCGACTCACGGTGACGCCGACACTGGTTTTCGCCGCGGACGGGACGTCGACCGGGATCATCCTTCCGCTGGAGCGCTCCGACACCGCCCTTGTCGCCAAGGCGTATTTGCGCACCGTGGGTGACGAGGAACGCGGCTACCCGTACTACTGCTCCTACGTGCCAAGCGAAACGGAGGACGGGACGGTCTGCGAAGACGCAACCCAAATCGGACCGCTACTGCGACTGAAGTGAACGCGACCCGAATACTCAGAGCTTCGATCGCACCCGCGCGAGCCGGGCACACTGCAGCGCCATCACAAAAAAAGCGACGCCGATCAGCACGATGATGGCATGCTGGCGGCTACCGGCGAGGTAGAAGCATCCCACCGAAGCGGCAAGCAAAAAGGCAGTGTTCACCCACCACAGCAATGTCGACTGGGAGAGCGCTTTTCGACGGAGCTTCTCCGCGCGACGCGCTGCCCGACTTTTGTTCATCGGGACATTATTGCGCAGCTTGTGCAGCAGTTAGGCCAACAGCGGCGGATGCTGCCCCGCGGGTGGCCGGAACCCGGGGGCGGTGTGGGCCCGGCGGTCAGGCCGGGGCCGAGGACTCACGGGGCACAAGGCGGACGGGCAAATGTTGCACGCCGGGGCTGGCTTCGCCATTGATGGCCAGCGACAACTCCCGCGCGACGCTCCGGCCGAGGTCTTCCAACTCCATGTCGATGCTGGTCAGCGGGGGACGGGCGCCCTCCACCAGGGGCCTCCAATTGTCGAAGCCGATCACCGCCACCTCCTGGGGGACTCGGATGGAATGCTCTCGCAGGTAGTCGAGGGTGCCGCGCGCGATGTGGTCGCTGGCGCAGATGATGGCATCGATGTCGGAATGGGCGCTCATCAGGGCCTCGGCACACTGGCGCCCCCAGCTCTCCGACCACTGTCCGTACAGCGCGGCTCCGCCGGCGAGCTCGAGCCCGTGCGCCGCAAGTGCGCGCACCACACCCGTAGTCCGATCGCTGGCGGCAACAAAACTCGGTTCACCGTTGACCAGGGCGATACGGCGTCGTCCCCGCTCGATCAGGTGCTGTGCCGCGAGTTCGCCGGCCAGGGCGTTATCCGGGGTGAACGACGAGTCGGCAGGGTCCGCCGAGGGCGCATACGCATAGACCACCGGCACAGAAATATCGGCGGTGATCGACTCCCGGGGATTTGTGGTGGTGCCGAGGATCACGATCCCGTCGACGCGTCTGGCCAGCAGGGTGCGGATGTGGTGTTGTTCCCGCACGGCGTCGCCACGGGCATCGCACAACAGCACCGAGGTCGACCCGGCACCGAAAGCATCCTCCGCCCCGCGCAGCACGGGAAGCACAAACCGGCTCTCCAGCCCATTTGTCAACATCCCGATCGTCCCCGTTCGGGCGGAGTTCAGTGCCTTGGCGAACGGGTTGGGGGTGAAAGACAGGGAGGCAGCCGCCGCCAGTACGCGTTCGCGCGTCTCGGCCTTGACCTGGCTGCGGTTGTTCAACGCCTTCGAGGCGGTCGCCACCGAGACGCCGGCGGCACGGGCGACATCAGACAGGGTTATCGTCGATTTTGATCTCCGGTCATTCACCATATCGAACCGCCCTCCTCCCGCTTGTAGCGCATCTAGATCCTCGCACGTGGACCGAAACCACGGAAATATTCCTTGACGATCCCCGCGAAGATACCTAGCCTGAAGGGGCCGAAAGTAGTTTCGGTAATTTCGGTTGCACCGGTTGGTGGATGCCTTCCGTGCGATACCCCGCGATTACCCGCCGTGCGGATGACAGCGGGAAAGACAATGACGTCCACACGAAAAACGAAGGAACAGCATCGTGACCATTCCCTCTCACACCGTCGCACCGCCCCGCGAGCGAGGTGGCCCCGTTGCCCCGTCGACATCGCTGTTCCGTCCGCTCGGCCAGGAGGAGATCACCCTTACCTCCGGATTCTGGAAGCACTACCAGGACCTCAATGCGACCGTGGTGATCGACCACTGCCTCGAGTGGATCGAGCGCGTCGGCTGGGCGTCGAACTTCGACCGCGCTGCCGCAGGCACTATCGGGGACCAGCACTCCGGCATCGAGTTTGTGGACTCCGAGGTCTACAAGCTGCTGGAAGCCATGGCCTGGCAACTCGGCCGTGACAACGATCCCGCACTGCAGGACAAATACGACGCCCTGGTTCGCCGGGTAGCGTCCGCGCAGGAGAGCGACGGCTACCTGCACACCAGTTTTGGGCGCGACGGCCAGCCCGCACGCTACTCGAACCTCGAGTGGGGCCACGAACTGTACTCGTTCGGCCACCTGATCCAGGCCGCCGTCGCGCGCCTGCGCACCGGCCACAACGACGCCCTCCCGGCGATCGCCCTTCGCCTCGCCGACCATCTCTACCGGGAGTTCGGCCCGGACGGGCGGGTGGCCGTCTGCGGCCACCCCGAGATCGAACCGGCGTTGGCCGAGCTGTACCGGGCGACGGGGGAGAAGCGCTACCTCGAGCTCGCCGCCCTCTTCATCGAGCGGCGCGGAACCGGGACGCTCGCCCCCATCGCGTACGGCCAGGAATACTTCCAGGACGAGACACCGGTGCGTGACGCCACGGTGCTGCGCGGCCACGCGGTACGCGCCCTGTACCTGGCAAGCGGTGCGCTCGACGTCGCCGTGGAAACTGCCGACTCGCAGCTGTCCGACGCCGTGGCGACCCAATGGGTGAATACCGTGGCCCGCCGCACCTACCTGACCGGCGGGATGGGCTCCCACCACCAGGACGAAGCGTTCGGCGCAGACTACGAATTGCCGCCCGACCGCGCCTACTCAGAGACCTGCGCGGCGATCGCCTCGAACATGCTCAGTTGGCGACTGCTGCTGCAATCGGGGGACACAAAGTACGCCGACCTGATCGAGCGCACGCTGCTCAACAACATCCTCGCCTCCACCCGCCGCGACGGCCGTGCGTTCTTCTACACCAACACCCTGCAGCAGCGGGTGGACGGCACAGTGCCGGACGAGAACGAACTCAATGCCCGCGCACTGTCGAGCCTGCGCGCCCCCTGGTTCGAAGTCTCCTGCTGCCCCACCAACATCGCGCGCACACTCGCCAGCGTCGAACTGTACTTCGCGACCGTCTCAGACACCGGCGTGCAGTTGCACCAGTACGGCAACTACACAATCAGCACAACCACGGTGTCCGGCGCAGACATTAACCTCGAAGTCGAGTCAGGGTACCCCTTCGACGGCGCAGTCACCGTCACCTTCACCGGCGACACCAACCAGGCCATTGACCTCTCGCTGCGGGTGCCCGCCTGGGTGCGCCCAACCGCCGGCGACGTGACGCTCGATGGTGCGGTTGTGTCGCCGATCGACGGGGCCGTCACGGTCCGCCGGCGGTTCGCCGCGGGCGAGAGTGTGGCCCTCACCGTGCCGATCGAACCGAGGTTCACAACCGCTCACCCGCGGGTGGATGCTGCGCGCGGCCAGGTCGCCGTCGAACGCGGCCCGCTCGTGCTGGCGGTCGAATCGATCGACCTGCCCGAGGGGTACTCGACCGAGCAGGTGTCCGTCGACCCGGCGCGGCCACCGCAGGCCACCGCGCACGGCGCGACAGTGCATGTCCGACTGGAAGCGGAGCATCCGACAGTGCAGCCCTGGCCGTATAGCGACGCACAGCCCGCGTCGCCGACCGCCGAGTTCGACGTCGAATTCCGCCCATACTACGACTGGGCGAACCGCGGCCCCGCCACAATGCGGGTCTGGACACCTACCGTCTGAGCGACCAGAAGGCACCGGCGGCGGCGCGGGATGTTGCCGCACCATCCCGGGAGGGCTCGAGATGGGGAACACCTCGGCGATAGTGTCGAAGAAGAACGACTGGTACGACCCGTGTCACCCCATTCCCGGCGTGGTGGCGAACGCTGCAGACGAGCGAAGGATCGAATGATGGACCTCAAAATTCACGGCAAAACGGCCCTCGTCACCGGCGGGACGAAGGGTATTGGCAAAGCCATCGTCGAGACCTTCGTTGCGGAGGGAGCCAACGTCGCCTTCTGCGCCCGCACCGCCCAGGACGTCGCGGCCATCGAAGCGGGCTTCGCCGGGAACGGACCCACCGTGGTTGGCACACCACTCGACGTCTCCGATACAGATGCCCTGACGGCCTGGGTGGACAACTCAGCGGCACGGTTCGGCGGGATCGACATGATCGTGGCGAACGTGAGTGCGCTGGCGATCCCCAACACCGCGGAGAACTGGTCGGCCTCGATCGCGGTCGACCTGATGGGTACCGTCAATCTTGTCGGCGCCGCCCTCCCGTACCTGCGCGCCAGCGACGCCCCGTCGATCATCGCGATCGGGAGCGTCTCCGGCCGGGAGGCCGACTTTGCCTCCGGTCCGTACGGCACCATCAAAACGGCCCTCGTCGGCTACATCGCCGGACTCGCCCTGCAGCTCGCCGGCGAAGGCATCCGCGCCAACACCGTCTCTCCCGGCAACACCTACGAGGACGGTGGGGTGTGGGCCACCATCGAGGTCGGCAACCCGGAACTGTTCGCCGAGGTGCTGGCGGCGAACCCGACCGGCCGGATGGGCACCACCCAGGAGACCGCCACCAGCGTGGTGTTCCTCTCCAGCCCGCTGTCTTCGCGCACCACCGGGACAAACCTGGTTATCGATGGGGCCGTGACCCGCGGCATCCAACTCTAGGTTCGCCCTTGCCCTGAGCACCCCGGAAACCGCTGAAACCCGAAGGAAAAGGCCCCCATGGACGTTGTCGAATTTCGCCCGGAACGTGCCCAATACGTCTACACCTTCGGGGGAGCCGAGCCGGTGATGCGGGTCAAACCCGGAACGGTGCTGTCGCTCTGGTCGGAGGATGCGTTCAACCACGGGCTGCGCTCGGTGGACGATGTCGCCAGCAGCACCCTCGACATGCGCTACCTCAACCCGCAGACGGGTCCGTTCTACATCGACGGTGCTGAGCCCGGCGACACCCTCGCCGTGCACATCGTCAGCCTGACCCCGGCGCGCAGTTGGGGAGTGTCCGCCACCATTCCCTTTTTTGGGGGGATGACGAGCACCGACCGCACCGCGTCCCTGCAGCCGGCACTGCCGGAAGCCACCTGGATCTACGAGGTGGACATGGTCGCCCAGACCGTCGGGTTCCAGGCCCGCTTCGGCGACTTCGAGGTGGCCCTACCGCTTGCCCCGATGCTCGGCACCGTCGGTGTCGCCCCGGCCGCCGGCGAGGTGCGCACGTCACTGGTGCCCGAACGGTTCGGCGGCAACATGGACACCCCCGAAATGCGGGCGGGGACCACCGCGTACTTCGCCGTCAACGTCGAGGGCGCCCTGCTGTCCATCGGCGACGGGCACTACCGGCAGGGCGAAGGGGAAGCGTGCGGCACCGCCGTCGAGGGCGCCATGGACTCGGTGATCCTCGTCGAGCTGGTCAAGGGCAACGGTCCGCTCTGGCCCCGGCTCGAAACCGATGACCACTGGATGGTTGTCGGATCCTCCCGCCCCATGGAGGACTCCTGGCGCATCGCACAACTGGAGATGGTGCGCTGGTTGTCCGAACTCTTCGACCTGCACGAGATGGATGCCTACCAACTCCTCAGCCAGGTATCCGAAGCACCGATCGCTAACGTAGTCGACCCGAACTACAGCGTGGTTGTCAAGGTCGCGAAGTCCTACTTCCGTTCCGGGCGCGCCTACGACGGCATCCACGGCGATCTGCGCTCGCGGGCCGCCGCCCTGGCCTGAGCATCCGCCGGGGAGCCCGGCTGCCCGACGGCATAGACTGGCGGGCGTGGAAATTGCGGTGCCGGACAGGCCAGAAACCCCGGACAAGGATGATTCGCTCACGCGACTTCGCCTCGACATCGCTTATGACGGCACCGGCTTCAACGGGTGGGCTACCCAGCCGGAGATCCGTACCGTGCAGGGCGCCATCGAAGAGGCGTTCAGTATCATCTTCCGCAAACACACCCCGCTTCCCCAGTTGACGGTCGCCGGGCGCACCGACGCCGGTGTGCACGCCACCGGCCAGGTCGCCCACGTCGACCTCACCGAGGACCAGCTGAAAAGCCTCGACCGGCCACGCCGCGGCGGCCTCGGCGGGCGCCCCTACGACGGACCGGCATCCCTCGGCCGCCGGGTCAACGGCATCGCCGGCCTCGACAGCGACATCTACGTCTCCCGCTCCGCGCTCGCGGCCGACGGCTTCGACGCCCGGTTCTCGGCGCTCTGGCGCCGCTACGAATACCGCATCGCCGACAACGCCGCCCCGCGGAACCCGCTCGACCGCGACCACACGCTCTGGTACCCGGCCTTCCTCGACCTCGACACGATGAACGAAACAGCGCAGTCGTTGCTCGGGTTGCACGACTGGGCCGCGTACTGCAAACCACGCGACGGGGCGACCACGGTGCGCACCCTCCAGTCGTTCAGCTGGGAACGCCAGGGCGACGGCATCCTGGTCGCCCGGGTGCAGGCCGACGCGTTCTGCCACTCGATGGTGCGCTCGCTCGTCGGAGCCTGCGTTTCCTCGGGGCAGGGGAGCATGCCGGTCGACCGTCCCGCGGCCATCCGTGACGCCATGACCCGCGGCAGCGAGTACAAGGTCATGCCGGCGAAGGGGCTGATCCTCACCGAGGTCGGATACCCCGATGACGCGGAACTGGCCGAACGTGCAGAGCTGACCCGCCGCCGCCGCATCCCCTTGGTTGACCAAGGGCCCCTGAACGCACTAATGTAGACCCTTGGTGCCTGCGTTCAATGCGCGGCACACGAAGTTGAGCCCTCCACCGGCATCGTTCCCCTTCTCGGAATGTTCCACGGAGTGGGATTCACGAACACCTCATTTCGACTAAGAAAGCAGTACAGCTGTGACTCGTACGTTCTCGCCCACCCCCGCTGATGTTCAGCGCGATTGGGTCATCATCGACGCAACCGACATCGTCCTCGGTCGTCTCGCCAGCCACGTGGCAATCCTGCTCCGCGGAAAGCACAAGGCCACCTTTGCTCCCCACATGGACATGGGTGACTTCGTCATCATCATCAACGCAGACAAGATCGCGCTGACCGGTTCCAAGCTCACGCAGAAGAAGCTCTACCGTCACTCCGGTTACCCGGGTGGACTGAGTGCCACCAACTACGCCGAGATGCTGGAGAAGCACCCGACGCGCGCCGTTGAGAAGGCCGTCCGCGGTATGCTCCCCAAGAACTCGATCGGCCGTGCCCAGCTCACCAAGCTCAAGGTTTACGTCGGCACCGAGCACCCTCACGCGGCGCAGCAGCCCACCGTGTACACCCTCAGCCAGGTCGCTCAGTAGCGCCGGCCCGCCAGACTACTCCAGCGAACAAAGACTTAAGGATTCACTAACGTGGCGAAGATCGCAGACATCATCGAGGAAGCTCCCGAGAGCTTCACGACCGAGACCCCCGCAGCCGAGGCCGTCAAGGCTCCCCGCGCGGTTCTCAACGTTCCCGGCGCAGCCGTGGGACGTCGCAAGGAGGCAATCGCCCGCGTGCGCCTCATCCCCGGCGGCACCACCTTCACGGTGAACGGACGCCAGCTCGAGGAGTACTTCCCGAACAAGCTTCACCAGCAGCTCATCAACGACCCGTTCAAGGTTCTTGACCTGCTCGGCAGCTACGACGTCATCGCCAAGATCAACGGTGGTGGCCCCTCCGGCCAGGCCGGTGCGCTTCGCCTCGCAATCGCTCGTTCGCTGAACGAGATCGACCGCGAGAACAACCGCCCCGCCCTCAAGAAGGCTGGCTTCCTGACTCGTGACGCTCGCGTCATCGAGCGCAAGAAGGCTGGTCTCAAGAAGGCCCGCAAGGCTTCGCAGTTCTCCAAGCGTTAATCAACGCCGCGTAGTCGGCATTATGCCTCGGTTATTTGGCACAGATGGTGTCCGTGGTCTCGCGAACAGCGATCTCACGGTCGAGCTTGCTTTGGGTTTGTCCCAGGCAGCAGCCGTTGTGCTCGGTCAAGGCCGAGTTGCAGACGGACGGCGGTCTTCGGGCCGCCGTCCGATCGCCGTCGTTGCCCGCGATCCCCGCGTCTCCGGTGAGTTCATCTCATCGGCGTGTTCCGCGGGGCTCGCGAGCTCGGGCGTCGACGTGTACGACGCGGGAGTGATTCCCACCCCCGCACTGGCATTCCTGGTTGGCGACTTCGGTGCCGACCTTGGCGTGATGATCTCCGCCTCGCACAACCCCGCCCCGGACAACGGAATCAAATTCTTTGCCACGGGCGGCACCAAACTTCCCGATGAGGTCGAAGACCGCATCGAAGAGGCACTCGCGTTGCCTAAGCTCGCCCCCACCGGCGGCGACGTCGGTCGCATCCGCAGGTTCGCCGACGCTGAAGACCGCTACATCGTCCACCTGCTGTCGACCCTGCCAAACCGTCTCGACGGTGTGCACGTTGTCCTCGACTGTGCCCACGGCGCAGCAGCCGGAGTCTCCCCGCAGGTCTTCACCGACGCGGGGGCCACCGTAACCGTCATCGGCGCCGACCCGGACGGCATGAACATCAACGACGGTGTTGGTTCAACCCACCTCGACAATCTCTCCCGCGCAGTGCTTGAGCACGGCGCAGACCTTGGGATCGCCCACGACGGCGACGCGGATCGCTGCCTGGCCGTCGACAAAGAGGGAAACGTTGTTGACGGCGACCAGATCATGGCGATTCTCGCCGTGGCGATGGCCGACCGCGGCGTCCTGGTCGACCGCACACTGGTCGCGACGGTGATGAGCAACCTCGGCCTGAAGCGTGCCATGGCCGCCCACAACATCAAGATGGTCGAAACCCGCGTCGGTGACCGCTACGTACTCGAAGCGCTCAACGAACAGCAGTTGTCCCTCGGCGGCGAACAGTCCGGTCACGTCATCATGACCAAGTTCGCCACCACGGGCGACGGTATCCTCACCGGGCTTCACCTCGTTGCCGAGATGTCCCGCACAGGTAAAACGCTCGCCGAACTGGCGTCGATCATGACCGTGTACCCGCAGACACTCGTTAACGTGCGCGGCGTCGACCACCACGGTCTCGCAGCCAACCAGGTCATCACGGATGCTGTGTCCGCAGCGACCCTCGGACTCGGCGACAGCGGACGCGTGCTGCTACGTCCCTCCGGCACCGAGCCCATGGTGCGCGTGATGGTCGAAGCCGAAGACCAACTGACCGCTGACACCGTCGCCGCGGACCTCGCCGACATCGTTCGCGAGCAACTCGCTCTCAACTGAGGCGCAGCGGCGCTGCGGTTTGCGCAGCGTGGCAACCCTCTGGAGAGCACGTGCACGTCCACACGCCCTCTAGGATCAGTCACGTCTGGAAAACGGATTGCATCGTTGGTTCTCCGTCCGACGCAGGGGGATGGGAATCGAATGGCACACAATGATTGGCGTCGCAGCAGAGTATGGATGCGCTGGGTAGTCGGTGCGGTCGCAGCCACCATGATCCTCGCGTATGTCCTCAAGTCCTGGCTGATCCTGCCGATGACGGCAGTTCTCATCGTGTGGGCGATAATCCTGACCCGCAAAAGTAACGTCCTCCTTGACGAAGCGGTCGTGGCTGAGCACGCCGGCTTTGTTGTCGGCTTCATCGGCCACCTCGGGGATGATGGTCCGTACTTCCTGGACTCGATGGTCGCAGTCGCCTCGGGTGGAACACCGTCGGCGGCGTTACTACAACGACGAATGGGCATCGATCCCGAGAGGTCGAAGCGAATGATGGCCGCGCTCGAGCAGATGGCGATTGTCAGCGAGCCGGGATCTGAAGGCCCGCAAACCCTCGACATGGAACCTGCCATGGTGATGCGGGTTGTCGAGTACGCAAAGCTGCACCCGACGCCGAAGGACTGACGGCGAACCATCACCGCCGAAGGCGATGCTCGCCCCAGCGTATTACCTGGACGCGACGAAACGTCTAGTGGTTGCGCGCCATTCGGCGCGCAATAAGAATTGCTCATGTCGGAAGCGCGACGTGCGCCGGATTGGACTCACACTCCTGCAGTTGTCCCGATCAACGGCAGTTTGGCGACATCCCGGAGAAAGTAAAACAGCGAGGACTCGTCGCAATGGGCTCACTTATCCAGCAGCGAATGGCGATCGACCGTGAGCGCTCCGCAGGAGTCGCTTTCCTATGCCTGGCGGCAGCCCTCGGCGTGATGACCGGCCTGGCGGCGCTGTCCTCGCCGCTATCGCCTCTCAACTGGGGGACGTTGGTTATCGGCGTCGCGTTCGCTGTCACCTGTTTTCACCAGTACCGTCAGGCGCGGATTTCACAGCGCCGGTTCGAAGAGAACAACGGCACAGATGCGGGCAAACAGACTCCGGTGTAACACCGCGTTGAACGAACCTGGTCGCGGGGATCCGGCAGAGTTGCACGACCACCTCCCGGCATGACCCTGCCCTCCCGTCTCTCTCTGCAGGTCGAACACGACCTCAACCATCAGCAACTCCTTGCGAGCGAGGTAGGGCTAGCCCTACCTGAAGACTCAAGGTAGCTCTGTCGAATGCGGGGGAGCCGATCCGTAGCGTCGTAGTTGTCCGGGAAATCGTCCGGGCCGGCACAGAAATGACGCCCTATGGATGCCCTCAATACCGCGATTCTCTCCCTCGCGGATTCCCCGCTGGTGCTCGTGGCCCTGGTGCTGCTGGTGACCCTTGACGGGTTCTTCCCACCCGTACCGAGCGAGACCGTGGTGGTCGCGCTCGCCGCCATCGGCGCAGCATCCGGAACACCGCACCTCGCCCTCATCGTCCTGGTCGCCGCCGTCGGCTCGTTCCTCGGCGATAACATCGCCTTCGGCATCGGACGCCGGGTCGGTGTGCACCGCTACCGCTGGATGCGTGGGCCGCGCGTCTCCACGGTTGTCGCCCACGCCCGGTCGAACCTGCGTCGCCGCCCGGCCGCCGTCATTCTGACCGGCCGGTTCATCCCCGTCGGACGCGTCGCCGTCAACATCGTGGCCGGGGCGAGCGGGATGCCGCGCCAGAGGTTCGTGCTGCTCAGCGCCGTCTCCGGTCTCGCGTGGGCCGGCTACTCGGTGGTGGTTGGCGTGCTCGCCGGCGCCTGGTTCGGTCACAACCCGCTGCTGGGCGCACTGGTCGCCGCGGTCGCCGCCCTGCTCATCGGCCTTCTCATCGACCGCGCCAGCACGTGGTTCAGCCTCCGCTCTGGCGCCCACGTGACCACCCACTCCTCCACGATCCTGCGCTCGTCGTCCCTCTCCTCCTCCCCAGCAGCCTCCGACACAAAGTTGACCCGATGAACAGCGCAGCCTCGACCGATTTCCGCCCCAGCCGTCATGATGGGATGGTGAGCATCCCCGAGTCGAAGACCTACGCCGACCTCTGGCGTGCGCTGCCGGCCGGACTCGGCTTCACACTGCTCTCCCTGCCCATCGTTATCCTCAGCTGTGTGCTGCTCTGGGTGGGAATTGCGCTCGGCGTTGGCCTCACCATCCTCTGGGTTGGGCTGCCCATCCTCGCTGGGTCTCTGATGCTCGCCCGTGGGTTCGGAAACCTCGAAATCCTCCGGCTACGCGCGGCGGGTATGCCCCGCATCGAGACGCCCGACTGGACGACCCGGGGTGCCCCTGCAGGTTTCCTCCGTCGGATGCTGCGCCTACTGGTCGATAGCCGGTACTGGCTGTACTCGCTGCACGGTGCGGTCGTGAACCTCGCCGTGGGAGTCGCGACGTGGTCGATCGCGCTCACCTGGACAGTGATGGCGATCGGCGGGCCAACCTACTGGTTCTGGTCGTCCTTCATCTCCGACCGGACGACGGATGATTTCTGGCTGCACGCGGTCATCCTGTCCGCGCTTATCCCGTCATTCACCCCCGCGGATACCCTCGGGGGACTGGTCGCCGGGGAAAGCATCCTGAACGCGATCTTTGGTCTCCTCTTCCTGGCGACCCTTCCTCCGGTCATCCGCGGCCTCGTAGTGCTGCACTACCGGTTCGCCCGCCTGATGCTGTCCGAGTCGCCGACCGTGGCACTACGCCGCGAAGTGGTTGCCTCGGAAGCATCAAGGGAAGCGGCGATCCTCGCCGAGGACAGCGCCCTGCGCCGACTCGAACGGGACATCCACGACGGGCCGCAGCAGTCGCTGCTGCGCATCCAGTACGATCTCGCCAGCGCCGGGCGACGCCTGGACGGCGTCGACCCGGAAACCCGCGCCCTGGTCGACAATGCCCTGCAGCTGTCGAAGGACACCCTGCTTGAGATGCGCGAACTCTCCCGCGGGCTCGCCCCGCCGCTGCTGCAGGACCGCGGCCTCGCCGTCGCCGTACGTTCCCTTGCCGCGCGCAGCCCCTTGCCGGTCAGCGCCACGTTCGACCTGGATACCATCGTGATCGACCTCGGCGAGGTGGAGCGCAGCGCCTACTTCATCGTCTCGGAACTGCTGGCCAACACCGCCAAACATGCGCAGGCGACGCACGCGTCTGTCGGCCTCAGCACCACGAGCACTCCCGGCCCCCGAGCATCCGGACCCCAATACACCCTCGTCATCGAGGTCTCCGACGACGGTATCGGCGGTGCCGTCGAGATTCCCGGACACGGTTTGGCCGGACTCCGCGACCGCGTGGTCGGCCTGCGCGGAACCCTGCTCATCGACAGCGCACCCGGCGGACCCTCAACCTTCATCGTCACTATCCCGCTGGCGCCACCCGCAGCACGGTGACCGGCGGTACACCGTGGGGACGCGGTGGCCAGCGCCCGGGAGCACGTGAGGGGTGACGGGTGACCACACCATGTTCCCGGCGGGGTCGGTTCCGAACCCCGCGACCCCTACGCTGGAGGGCATGTCCGACGCCGAACGCTCCCGCCCCGTTCGAATTGTGCTCGCCGATGATTCCCTCCTCCTGCGTGAGGGGGTCGCCCGCCTCTTCGAGGAAGCGGGGTTCAGCGTGGCCGCAACCTACGGGGACGCCGTTTCGCTGATCTCGGGAATCGACGACCTCCAGCCCGACCTCGCGGTGCTCGACATTCGTATGCCGCCCACTTTCCGTGACGAGGGCCTGCGCGCCGCCGTCCACCTCAAAAATGCCCATCCCGGCCTTGGGGTGCTACTGCTCAGCCAGTACGCCGAAGTCGACTACGCCGCGGAGCTGATGGCGGCCGGTGGTGGTGGCGTCGGCTACCTGCTCAAAGACCGCATTTCCTCGCTCGTCGAACTGCAGGATGCCGTCACCCGCATCGTCGCCGGCGGCACCGTCATCGACGAGCAGATCGTGCGCGAGCTACTCACCCGCCGGCACGACCCACTGTCCGACCTCACCGCCCGCGAACTCGAAGTGCTCTCGCTGATGGCCGAGGGAAAAACGAACCAGGCCATCGCGGCAGACCTACACCTAGCCATCGGGTCTGTCGAAAAACACAGCACCGCAATTTTCACCAAACTGAACCTGGATGACACAGGCACCGGCCACCGTCGGATCCTCGCGGTGCTCACCTGGCTGAACCTCGACGACTCTCCGCGCCACCGCAGCACACCGGCCGCCCGCCGCGAGCGACGCCTGCGCTGACCCCTACCCCTGAGGCCGCCGCCCTGCCTGGCACCCGCTCGGCATCCGAGGTTGTGATGCGTACGATGCGCGGGATGATCGGCGGCATGCCCGCACCTTCTTTTTGTGGGGATGCTTGGGAGTGCGGCGGCTACCGGATTACGGTGGTGGCATGATTACCGGGTCGGCATCCAGCCACACACGGACGGGCAAGCCGGAAGACCACTGACGCCGCACCGGTCGCCACGGCGACCGTGCCGCCTCATCGTCCCGCCGCAGTCTTCCTCACTCGCGCTCCGGTGTCGCCGGCCTCGATTTCGGCATTCGCGATCCTTCCGGCCGCGGTTATCCCATTCCCGGGCTCCTCCGTCTGTCGCGCAAGTGTCCCGGCACTGCCACCTACACAGCAGATCCACCAGCACGGTGGTGCACCAGCACGGCGGTGTCACCACGCAGACACTCGAGACAGGAGACGAGAAATGCCAGCACTGTTCAACCACACCATCATCGCGTCGACGGACCGCGTTCGGTCCGCGAAGTTTTACCGGGATCTCATCGAAGCATCCGAAGCCCCCTCGTGGGGTCCGTTCATTAACATCCAGTTAGTTGGCGGCGTTATGCTGCAGTTCGCCGAGCCGCCCGTTGAGATCCAGATGCAGCACTACGCCTTTTTGGTTGACAACAACCTCTTCGACCGCGCTTATGCCCGCTTGGTTGACTGGGGAGTGACCCACTGGGCCGACCCGCAGATGACCCGGCCAGGGGAGACAAACACCGAGCATGGGGGTCGGGGCGTGTATTTCAAGGACCCCGCCGGCCACGCGATCGAACTCATCACCAAGCCCTACTTTTGAGCCACGATTTGTATCTCGTCAGTCGACGTCTTCCACCCTGACGCCGGTGCTGGGCGGTTTCGGCGGGTGGCCGCTGAAGCGTTTCAGGTATATCCCCGCCCGGCGATACTCCCGCGCGAGAAGAATGCCAACAGTGGGTATAAGCACAGCCACCGCGAGCTGGAGCCCGGCCAGGAGGGGAGAGAACCACAGGATTGCTGTCGCCACCGAGTTCAGGGTGAGGCTGAGGTACAACGGTGCGGCCGCCAGGGTGACCCGTCTGCTTTGGGAAGCGAACGCCAGCACCACAACCCGTTCTCGCTCGTTATCCACGAAAGTGCCGGATCTAACCTGTGTGCTCACCCACTTCCGTTCCCTGGGATTGAGCGGCGCCGTCACGGAACGCCAGCGCGCGACGTAGCGCCGCGTGCGGACGGCCCAGATGACACCGCCGACTCCGACAGCCACGCCAGCCAACCCAAATGCGAGGGCGGCCAAGGCGCGCGTTATGGCGGTGCCGTCGTCCTCACCGGATGCGAAGTCCTCGCGCGGCAGGAGCGTCGCGAGCACGACGCCAGCGAGCAGGATTCCCGCGACCACCACGCAGACCCACACGATTGTGCTGCGGCGCCGGTGCGGCATTTTCGCATCGATAACCCCCTCCGCCAGCCCGCGGGCGGCAGCCCAGCGCTCCTCGGCGGCAGCATCCATCGTCAGGGTTATCACCGTTGCTGTGCTTCTGGAGAAGAGGCACCGAAACGCCGGAGGTATTCGCCCCTCAGCCGAAACTCTCGACGGAAATACACATACGCCACGGCGATCGGAAGAGACCCAAAAAAGGCGAACCACGCAAAGGAAACGAACTCCATCCTGATGCCGGCGCCCAGAACGATCAGAACGGGACCGATGAGCAGCGGAGACATCGACAGGATCAGGCGGCGACCGGCGGCACACATGGAGAGCACCACTACTCGTTTGTTGTCCTCCTCCACCGGCGCACCGGTACGAATTTGTTGCACGACCCACTCCTGCTCGACCGTATTCAGTGGGCTGGGGGAGGAGCTTGAACGTGCGCGAGAACGGTTCGGGCGGATAACAACAACAAAACTGACAAGCCAGACAACAAAGCCGAAGCCCTGGACGGTATACCCCACAACCAGACTGGCGGTCGTATCGGTGCCACTGGTGGAAAGGGGATCTCCCCAGCGGAGTAGTTCGCGGAAGAGAATGCACAAAAGACCCACCGTGAGCACCCACGCGAGAAAAAGAACGGTGTTCCGAAACCGTCGAATCCTTCGCGCATCGATCGCTGGATCAACGGTGACGTCGGCGATCGCCCGGGCTGCTGCCCAGCGCTCGTCGGCGGCAGCATCCGGTGTTGCAGCCATCACTTACTTGCTGGGGCCGGGTCCCCGCCACGTTGCAGAAAGACGCCAGCGCGGCGGTAATCCGCGGCGATGCTCACCCACGCAACGCACACCAGAAGTGTTGTTACGAGAGCCAGCCCCAGCACGAACGGGTGTTCAGAGGTGATTCCAGCACCCAGGTTGGTGAGCGTCATCCCGGCGACAAGCGGAGAGATCCCCAGGATGATGTGGCGGTGCTTCGAGGCGACAGCGATTGCGAAACGGCGACCAAGCCTATCGGGGAGGGGAACACCGGAGCGGATCATCCCAAGCATCCACGGGTCCTCGGGCGTGCTCGCGCCCAGGTCCGCTGGCCGGATGCTCGATCGCACCGCGGTGGAGAACACCCGGTGATAGAGGGCCCAGCCGAGTCCGGCGACGCCGACGATGATTCCGATAGCCTGCAGAACGAAACCAGCGAGCAGGGACCCACCCACTACGCCGTTATCTGCGCCGGACCGCTGGTCCAGCCAGCCCTGACCGGCTCCGAGGAGCAGGCAGGAGAAGGTAACCAGGATCAGCACGGTGACCAGCACCACTGCGACAGGCCGTCCTCGCGTCGGAATCCCCTCGACTCTGTTGGGCCCGTCGGCCCCCTTGGGCCCGTTGGTCCCGTGGGTCCGGTCCGTGAGGACACGTACCGTGGTGGACCGGTCTTCTTCTCCTGCGTCCCTGGTCAGGGTCATCGGTGTCCCTCAGCGTCCGGGCCGCCGAAGTGCGACCTATGCTCAGGAACTTATGCCTCGGCCCCGATAGAGGCGACATATTGTCATTCTGCGGAAAAGCCGGTAGGGGAGTGACTTTGCGCTCCAATTTCCTAGCCGCGCGGCATCCCCAAAAGGTTGTGTCGCTAACTAGTTAGGCATACCATCTAGTCATGCCTTCTTCGCACTCGTCGCCGCCGTCGCAATCGACGCCTCCCTCGGCAGCCGAGCTCGCCGTCGAGACGGCCTGGCCGAGCGATTGGATCCGCGCCGCGCTCGGGCTCTGCACACTGCAGGCGCTCGAGGCTGGCCCAACCTACGGCTACGCGATCATCGCGAAGCTCGCCGAGGCAGGCCTCGGCATGGTGAAGGGGGGCACGCTCTACCCGCTGCTGACGCGGTTCGAGTCGGCCGGCTGGCTGGAAGTGGACTGGCGACCCGGCGATGGCGGGCCGGGGCGAAAGTACTTTGCGCTGACTCGCGACGGGCGCAACGAACTCGACCGCCAGCGGCTCGCCTGGCAATCATTCTCCCGCCTGACAACCAACTTCCTTGCTGATCGAACGACACAACCGAAGGAACGATCATGAACGCCACACACGAGAAGAAATGGCTTGACGAACTCGCTGTCGAGCTTCGGCTGCGGGACGTCCCCGGAAGCGCAATTGGTGACGCGCTCGCCAGTGTGAAAGAGTTTCTTGCCGACTCCGGCCAGAGCCCGGACGAGGCATTCGGGTCACCCCGCGAGTACGCCGCCGATCTCAACCTCCCGCCGATATCCAGCGCAACACCACTCAGTGCGATGGTGCGCTTCTCAGCGATCGGCTTGGTGGCGTTCCTGATATTCACCCAGGCGACCTGGCCACTGGCTGCCGGCCGCGACCTTCACCTGGCGGCCGCGCAGCTCGCCTGGTTCGCCATTCCGGTAGCCGCCGTCATCTGCTTGCCGCTGTACCTCGGCTTCGCGACGCGACGCCCCTGGGCGCTCGCCGCGATTGCCGCGCTGTGTGCGGCAGCGGGAGCGCTCTCGACGATCTTCGCACCAGATTCCGCAGCGGATGCCTGGGTGTCGGTGAACCCCCTCATCGTGGTTGTTGTGACCGGGGCGATTATGATCGCTGCCGCGATCGTCACAATGCGCACCGCGATCGCAAACGACGACCCCATCCGCGAACCGCTCGGTTCGCCGGCCGTGACGCAGGATGCTGCAGTCTTCGGGCGGCTGGGCGGCATTGTCGGTGCGTGGCTGTTTCCCCTCTTCTCCGTCGTTCTTCTCGCCGCCGCGATGCTGACAAGGTAATAAACGCCCGCCAGGCGCCGTGGCCGATACGCTCAAGCAATGAACTTCGACCCGGGCGATCTCGTCCCGATTCCGGGCGGCGAGATCACCCTGCGAGATGCCCGTAGCGGTTCGATGCAGACTGTGAACCTGGTCCCGTTCCAGCTGGCACGTGTGCCGGTGACTACGCAAAATCCCACCACGCATCGCGGGGACGAGCGGCAGGTCCGTGTTCCTCGTGCCCCAATCACTTGGTTTGACGCCGTGCGGTGGTGCAATCGGGAATCTACCGTGGCCGGGCTTCAACCGCCGTATCGGATACTCGGGCGAAACGTGGAGTGGGACGTCAGCGCAGACGGGTACCGCCTACCGACGGAAGCAGAATGGGAATGGGCCTGCCGAGCAGGGACAACCGGTCCCACCTACGGGGCGCTCGCCGACATCGCGTGGACTGCCATCGACGCTGTCACTGGCGCACAACCGGTCGGCCAGAAAGCTCCCAACGCCTACGGATTGTTCGACACCATCGGCAACGTCTGGGAATGGTGCTGGAACTACGCGGACACTGCCCGCTACGCCGACTATCGCGCTCTCCGCGGGGGAGGCTGGGCTGACCCAGCCTGGAGTAGCCGGGCTTCGGTTCGCCGGGGGAGCGCTCCAGACGCGGTGATCGACGACGTTGGCTTCCGCGTTGCCCGTGGCGCAGTCGGATCCGCTGGCGACACGCAGGCACAGGGCTGGTCGGCGAATTCTGACATCGTGCGCTCACAGATAACCGGGCCACTGCCGGTCGGGTGGACGCCGTTAGGTCGCCCGATCCCGCTCCGCTGAGCCCTCTTGCGGCACCCAGTTTCAGCAGGTTCCCGGATCGCCCTCTCCTCCCCAGGAGTGGCCCTTGGGAAACACTCCACCGACCCATAACCTTCCGGGCGATGGTTGCCACCAGTGCGGACCTGGCGAAGATCCGGCGAACCCCACCGGTCGATACTGACAGCGACCCGGCGCCGCCGCCGGGGGAGGCTTCGGTGGGACGGGTGCGGTTTGTCCCGACCGATGAACTACCGATCGACTGACCGGAACCGGAACCGGAACCGGAATCGGAACCGTATCCACCTGCAGCATGACCGGGAAGGCACCTCCCGCACCAGACTTGCATCAGCCCTGACAGCCCGTGTGAACCACGGGCAGGTCAGTGGTGCACGACCGCAACGTGACAACTCAGCACAAGAACTTTCACGCAGGCTTAGGCGCTGCGTGTCCCGCGCCGATGTTTGTGTCCGGCGCCCGAGAGAGGGTTCGGGTTTCCTCTCTCGGGACACGCGGACGTGCGCGAGAATCCGCGCGTACCAGTGCTGCGCCCGGGGCTAGGCGGCAGCCTGGGGTCGTGGGGCGCCCCGAGGGGCGCGTCCGGCAATAAGAACTTGTGTGGCCGCATCGGCGCCCATCGCGGCGATCGTGCGCACCTCGTCACGCAGGTGATCGGCATAGCCGCTGGTATCGCCGCGCAGCAGTCGTTTCGTCTCGCCAAGAGCCCGCGCTGCGCCCTGCGCAAGGCGCTCACTGAGGATTTCGGCCCGCGCCATCAGGTCGTCGTTGGCAACAACCTCAGACACAAGGTTCCACTCGAAGGCCTCGTTAGCCCGCAGCGTGCGGCCGGTGAGCGACATCTCCATCGCGCGGGGGAGCCCGGCTATTTGCGGTAGCAGGTAGGAAACACCACAGTCAGGAGTGAGCCCAATCGCGGAGTACGCGGTGAGAAACGCCGCCCGGGATCCTGCGATGGCCAGATCGGCGTTCAGAACAATGCCGAGTCCTCCACCTGCAGCGATCCCGTTGACAACGGCAACCACGACCATCCGAGAATTCGACAGGGTCAAAAGAGCCACATTCATGGCTTCGGCAAGCTGGGTCAAAAGCCCGGAAACGTCGTCACTTTCGGCCATCGCGGTAAGGTCGCCGCCCATACAAAAAGTGCGACCGTTCGCGGCGATCATCACCACGTCGCAGGTGGGATCGGCTTCCAGCTGGAGCACGAGATCACGGAATCTGAATGCGAGGTCCAGGTCGATTGAGTTGTTGTTTGCGGGGCGGTTGAGCGTAATCCAGGCGATGGATCCGTTGCGGCGGAGAAGCACAGTGTCGTCGGACAATAGAGGTTCCAATCCAGCTTTCGGGTGCAGGAGGGGAGTGAAATGAGGGGATGCGGCGCGCCACACAGGCGCCGTGGCGACGCCGCATTGTTCGAACCCAGGGAGCGGATTCGACTTCCGGTAAGTGAAGAGTCCCCAATTTAGGGGACGACGCCCCAAACCCCTGTAACCCATTCGGGGGGTATTTCTTTGCAAGTCCTTCGGGTAAACACCACGTCGGGCGACCGCAGGATCCGAGTGCGTGGGGTCAGATCTTGCGCAGCAGCACACTGCTGACGGCGTGGTTCGAATCCTTACGAAGCACGAGGTCGGCGCGGGCCCGGGTAGGCAGGATGTTCTCGAGCAGGTTCGGCTCGTTGATGCTCTTCCAGATGCTGTGGGCCCTCGCTTTGGCCTCATCTTCGCTGAGACTTGCGTAGCGGTGGAAGTACGACTGGGGATTAGCAAACGCGCCGCGTTGCAGCGACAGGAAACGGTCGACGTACCATTTCTCGATGTCACTGGTTCGGGCATCAACGTAGATCGTGAAGTCGAACAGGTCACTGACCGCGAGTCGATTGCCCGGGGCAGGCGGCTGCAGCACGTTGAGTCCCTCGACGATCAGAACGTCTGGACGGCGAACCACCACCTCGGCCTTCGGCATGATGTCGTACTTGAGATGCGAGTAAAAAGGTGCCCGTGCCTCACTCGCCCCGCTCTTGATTTTGCTGACAAAACGCAACAGCGCACGGCGGTCGTAGCTTTCAGGAAAACCCTTCCGGGCCATCAGTCCCCGGCGCTCGAGTTCGGCGTTGGGAAGCAGGAAACCGTCGGTGGGCACCAGCTCGACGCGGGGAGTGTCGTCCCAGCGGGCCAGCATCTCGCGCAGCAACCGTGCCACCGTCGACTTGCCAACCGCGACGGAACCAGCCACCCCGATCACGAACGGGGTACTCGGTGTGGTGTCACCGAGGAAATCGCTCGTCGAGCGGTGCAACTCCCGCGCCCCGCGCACATACAGGTTGAGCAGGCGGCTCAGGGGAAGGTAAACATCACTGACCTCGCGCAGGTCGAGGACGTCGCCAAGCCCGCGCAATTGGACCAACTCGGTTTCGCTCAGCGGCAGCTTGGTGGTCGGCGCGAGTTCGGCCCAGTCATCGCGGTCGATCTCGACGTACGGCGACGTGTGGCTGGCAGCTCCGAGATCAGGCATCCTCACAACGCTACTGCCTCGGCGAGTTCCCACAGCAATCAGGCGCGGTGGATGCCGCAATCCCCGCGCTGCGCTACTGTTGCCGCCCCTGTCATAACGGCGTTCGACTGCGACGGACGGGTTTACCGCGGCCGGTCGGGTGGATGCTGCGCTGCCCGCGGCAGGGAAAGCGAGATCAGACCAGAACCAAGCGACAGCGCCGTGCCTGGTCGACTGGCCAGCGCTCTCTCCGGGTATCGCCGGATCGCTCCCTACCTGCCACCGGCCACGGGGATGTCGCCGGCCGACGACCTGGACCGGAGCGGTGGTTCTCAGGACGCCTGCCAGACGGCATTGCAGCATCCCGGGCAGTGAAGCCGACTAGGCCGAACAAAACATTCATCCAATGCTATGGATTGCCTCCACGTTATATACGGGTTAATAGCGACGCGGTCTACAACCCCATGGCTACAGATTTTGGTCCCGTAGAATCTCCGTCATGTGTGGAATTGTGGGTTACGTCGGTCCGAACAGCTCTCTTGATGTTTTGCTTGCCGGTCTGAGTCGTCTTGAGTACCGCGGATACGACTCCGCCGGTGTAGCGGTGATCGATACCGACGGCGAGATTGGCACGCGCAAGCGCGCCGGCAAACTGAAGGTGCTGCTGAACGACCTGACCGAGACGCCGCTGCGCGACGGCCAGACCGGAATCGGCCACACCCGCTGGGCGACCCACGGTGGACCCAACGACAGCAATGCCCACCCGCACCTCGGGGACAACGGCAAGCTCGCCCTGATCCACAACGGAATCATCGAGAACTTTTCTGCGCTCAAGCAGGAACTGCTCGATGCCGGCGAAGAATTCGACAGTGAGACTGACACCGAAGTCGCCGCGCTGCTGGTCGGTCGCGAATACCAGGCCACCGGTGACCTGACCGAGGCCATGCGCCGCGTCGTCGCCCGCCTCGAAGGCGCCTTCACCCTGCTCATCGTGCACAAGGACAGCCCCGGTGTTGTTGTCGGCGCCCGCCGCAACTCGCCCCTGGTGATCGGCCTCGGCGACGGCGAGAACTTCCTCGGCTCCGACGTATCCGCTTTTGTGGGGTTCACCCGCCGCGCCATGGAGATCGGCCAGGACCAGATCGTCACGATCCGTCCCGACTCCGTCGAGGTCACCGACTTCGACGGCGTGCCCGTCACCACCAAGGAATACGAAGTTGCCTGGGACGCCTCCGCCGCCGAAAAGGGTGGCTGGTCGTCGTTTATGGCCAAGGAGATCAGCGAAGGCCCAGACGCCGTCGCCAACACCCTGCGTGGCCGCATCGTGGACAACCTGGTGTCGCTTCCCGACCTCGGCGACCTCGACGACGCCGTACTCAAAGGCATTTCCCGCATCATCATCGTCGCCTGCGGCACCGCGGCGTACGCCGCAGAACTCGGGCAGTACGCCATCGAGAACTGGGCACGCATCCCCGTCACCGTGGAGCTGTCGCACGAGTTCCGCTACCGCAACCCCGTCATCACCGACACCACGCTGGTCATCTCGATCAGCCAGTCCGGCGAGACCATGGACACCCTGATGGCCGTTAAGTACGCCGTGGAGAAGGGCGCGCGTGTGCTGTCGATCTGCAACACGCAGGGCGCCACCATCCCGCGTGAGTCCCACGCCGTTGTGTACACCCACGCCGGCCCCGAGATCGCCGTTGCCTCCACCAAGGCTTTTGTCGCCCAGATCACCGCGCTGTACCTGCTCGGCCTGCACCTCGCCAAAGTTCGCGGCACCCAGACAGACGAGTACATCGGCGAACAGCTCGAGGAACTCAAGGCAATCCCGGCCAAGATGTCCGAGGTGCTCGAGAACTCCGCATCCATCGGCCAGCTCGCGCACTTTATGACCGACACCACCTCGGTGCTGTTCCTTGGCCGCCACGTCGGCTACCCGGTCGCCATGGAGGGTGCGCTCAAGCTCAAGGAACTCGCCTACATCCACGCTGAGGGATTCGCCGCCGGTGAGCTCAAGCACGGACCGATCGCACTGATCGAAGCCGGCCAGGTGGTGTTTGTGGTTGTCCCGAGCCCGCGCGATCCGCTGTCGCTGCACCCCAAGGTCGTCTCCAACATCCAGGAGATCCGCGCCCGCGGTGCCCGCGTCATCGCCATCGCCGAGAAGGGCGACGCCGCCGTGCTTCCCTTCGCCGACCAGGTCATCCCCATCCCGCTCGCCGGTTCGCTGTTCGAGCCGCTGCTTGCCGTGGTGCCGCTGCACATCTTCTCGATGGAACTCGCGATGGCCAAGGGACTCGACGTCGACCAGCCACGCAACCTCGCCAAGTCCGTCACCGTTGAATAGTCCGGCCGAGACCCTCACCCGCGCCCGGTCATGACGGGGCGCGTTCGATGATTATCGGCATCGGGGTTGACGTGGTCGACCTCGCGCGTTTCGAACGCGCGGTCGGCCGCACCCCCGGGCTCAAAGAGCGGCTGTTCACCCCCGCAGAACGGGAGCGCCCGCTCCGTTCGCTGGCCGGGCGTTTCGCCGCGAAGGAAGCGCTGATCAAGGCATTCGGCGACTCCACCGGGGTCACCTGGCAGGACATGGAAGTCGTCTCGAACGAACTCGGCAACCCCTCATTCCTGCTGCACGGCGCCGTGGCCGATATCGCCGCAGCGAAGGGCATCAGCACCGTCCACCTGTCCATGTCACATGACGGCGGCATCGCAATCGCCTACGTCATCGCCGAGGGAGGATCATGAGCACCACCATGAATAACAACAATCCTGCCGGGGATGCTGCGCGGCCGCTGCGCGAAGCCCTCATCGACCTTTCGGCAGTGCGCTCGAACATCCGCAACCTGAAAGCCGCCGTGGGTGGTCGACAGCTGATGGCCGTTGTCAAAGCCGGCGGGTACGGCCACGGGGCGGCCGCCGTCGCGACCGCCGCGGTCGAGGCCGGTGCCGACTGGCTCGGTGTTGTCGACATCGACGAGGCCCTCGCCCTGCGGGACGCCGGCCTCCGCGCGCCGCTGCTGGCCTGGCTGCACGGCACCGAAACCGCCTTCGCCCCGGCGATCGCCGCAGACATCGACCTCGGGATCTCCACCCGCGACCAGCTGGAGCGCGCCGCCGCAGCATCCGCCACAGGCCTCATCGCCCACGTGCACCTCAAAGTGGACACCGGACTCGGCCGCAACGGCATCGAGGAAAGCGAGTGCGCCGACATCTTCGCGCGCGCCGCCCAACTCGAAGCCGCCGGCAGCCTGCGCGTGCGTGGACTGTTCAGCCACCTCGCCAACGCCGGCGAGGAGGAAGACCTCGAGCAGGTGCGGCGCTTCAGCGCCCTCGCCGCGAAGGCACAGCAGTCGGGGCTGACCATCGACCTGCACCACCTCGCCGCCACCGCCGGGGCCCTGCGCGTTCCGAGCGCCCGGTTCGACCTCGTCCGCACCGGCATCGGTATCTACGGTCTGTCGCCGTTCGACGACGAGAGCTCCGCCAGCCTCGGCCTCCGCCCGGCCATGCAGCTCAGCGCCGGCATCATCTCCATCAAAAAAGTTCCGCCGGGCAGCGGGGTCTCCTACGGGTTCACCTACCGCACCACCGCAGAATCCACCCTCGCGCTTGTACCCCTCGGCTACGCGGACGGCATCCCGCGGCACGCCTCCAACCGTGGCCCCGTGCAGATCAACGGGCGAAGCTACCGTGTTGCCGGGCGCATCGCCATGGACCAGTTTGTGGTCGACCTTGGACCGGACAGTGCTGAAGTCGGCGACCGGGC
>Ga0247735_1000200_pt1 | contig 26180 bp, 24 predicted proteins | sample UWRJL178409R2_FD_180934 | JGI IMG/M metagenome (GOLD analysis project Ga0247735, IMG submission 180934) | Plant litter microbial communities from Arlington Agricultural Research Station in Wisconsin, United States - UWRJ-L178-409R-2 | ecosystem: Environmental > Terrestrial > Plant litter >... | reverse complement strand
GCGGTGCTTGCCCGCGATGAACGATAACGCCGTATTGCCGACAAACCGAGGCGCCTGATTCGCGGGCAAGCCCGGCTCCAACATCGAACGGGATCTCCTGTGGGAGCGAGGCTTGCCCGCGATGAACAATGACGCGGTATGACTGACAAACCGAGGCGCCCGTATCGCGGGCAAGCACCGCTCCCACGACGAACGGGATCTCCTATTGGAGCGAGGCTTGCCCGCGATGAACAATGACGCCGTATTGCCGACAAACCGAGGCGCCTGATTCGCGGGCAAGCCCGGCTCCAACATCGAACGGGATCTCCTGTGGGAGCGGTGCTTGCCCGCGATGAACGATAACGCCGTATTGCCGACAAACCGAGGCGCCTGATTCGCGGGCAAGCCCGGCTCCAACATCGAACGGGATCTCCTGTGGGAGCGGTGCTTGCCCGCGATGAACGATAACGCCGTATTGCCGACAAACCGAGGCGCCTGATTCGCGGGCAAGCCCGGCTCCAACATCGAACGGGATCTCCTGTGGGAGCGAGGCTTGCCCGCGATGAACGATAACGCTCTATTGCCGACAAACCGAGGCGCCTGTATCGCGGGCAAGCACCGCTCCCACGACGAACGGGATCTCCTGTGGGAGCGAGGCTTGCCCGCGATGAACGATGACATGTTGCACTGCTGAACCCAGCGTATGCGGCTGTCACTGAGCCGGAGTCACCGAAGCAGGTGCGATCTCCTTCGCCGGGTTTTTCATCGCGGCGATTTCCCGATCAGCGACAGCCTGATCAAAAGCGCCATCCCATTTGGCGATGGCGATAGTGCCAATGCCGTTGCCGATCAGGTTGGTCACCGCCCGCGCCTCGTTGAGGAAGCGGTCAACGCCCAGCAACAGCACCAGACCCACCAGCGGAATTTCCGGAATCACCGACAAGGTCGCCGCCAAGGTCACGAAGCCTGCGCCTGCAACACCCGCCGATCCTTTGGAGGTCAGCAGCAACACGCCAAGTACCACCAACTGATCCCCCAGGCCCAACGGGGTGTTAGTGGCCTGAGCCACGAAAATGGCAGCCATGGTCAGGTAAATGCAGGTGCCGTCAGAGTTGAAGGTGTAACCGGTGGGCAGCACCATCCCGACCACAGACCGCCGGCAGCCGAGTTTTTCCAGCTTGACCATCATGCGCGGCAATACGGCTTCGGTTGAGCAAGTCCCCAAAGTGACGAGGATTTCATCCTTGAAATAGCGCAGGAACGTCAACAGCGGCACCCCGGACCAACGGGCAATCGAGCCGAGCACCACGATGATGAAAAACAGCGTGGTGACGTACAAGGCAAGGATCAGATGCCCCAGCGACAACAAGGTCCCGATCCCGTACTTGCCAATGGTGAACGCCATGCCAGCGCCGGCCCCGATAGGCGCCAGACGCATGACCATAGCCACGATCTTGAACAGCCCCTGCAGCAACAGATCGATGATATTGACCAGCGGCTTGCCGGTCTCACCCAGTTGCACCAATGCCACGCCCATCAGGACCGAGATCAGGATCACCTGCAGCATCGCGCCTTTGGCAAATGCATCGAACAAAGTGGTGGGAATGATGTTGAGGAAGAACTCGACCACACCACCCTGCGCTTGCGCCACTTGGGCATAACCGCTGACGGCACTCGCGTTGAGTGAGGCGACATCGATGTTCATGCCCTCGCCGGGCTTCATGATATTGACCACCACCAGGCCAATCACCAGCGCGATGGTCGAGACGATTTCGAAGTAGAGCAAAGCCTTGCCGCCAATGCGGCCGACCTCTTTGATGCTGCCCATCTTGGCGATACCCACCACGACCGTGCCGAAGATGATGGGCGCAAGGAGCATTTTGATCAGCTTGATAAAGCCGTCAGCCAGGGGTTGCAGTTTGGCTGCGAAGCCGGGGATGAAATACCCCAACAGGCCCCCTATAACGATGCCGATCAATACCTGGATGTAGAGATGCTGATACCAGCGAGTGGCGGTTTTCATGGCTGAACCTCAGTGTTGTTTTGTTGTATGAGGATTAAGCGGGGAGGAGTAAGCGGGCCCATTCCGGACCCGCTGTACAGCAATCAGCAATCAGCAACCGGCGATCAGCCTTCGCCGAGCTCACGCATGACCGCATAGAGTGCGGACTTGGCTTCGAAGCCAACACCAGGAATATCAGGCAAACCGACGTAACCATTTTCGACACGGATACCATCGGCGAAACCGCCGAACGGCTGGAACACATCCGGATAAGACTCGTTGCCGCCAAGGTGCAGACCTGCGGCAATGTTCAAGGACATCTGGTGACCGCCATGGGGCACCACGCGACGGGAGGACCAGCCCATTTCTTCCATGACTTTCAGGGTGCGCATGTATTCAACCAACCCATAGGACAGCGCGCAGTCGAATTGCACGTAATCACGATCCGGACGCATGCCGCCGTGACGCAGCAGATTGCGGGCATCCTGGTGGGAGAACAGGTTTTCGCCAGTGGCCATCGGCAATTCATAGTGATTCGCCAGCTCGGCCTGCAACGCGTAGTCCAGCGGATCACCCGCCTCTTCGTACCAGAACAGGTCGTAAGGGCGCAGCGCTTCGGCGTAGGCGATGGCCGTCTGCTGGTCGAAGCGGCCGTTGGCATCCACCGCCAGACGCCGACCGGAACCCACCACTTCCAGCACCGCCTCGATACGGCTGATGTCTTCAGCCAGCGGCACGGCACCGATTTTCATCTTCACCACGTCGTAGCCACGATCCAGATAGCCGCGCATTTCCTGCTGCAGTTTGGAGTGATCCTTGCCCGGGTAGTAATAGCCACCGGCCGCGTATACCCATACCTTGTCGTCAGCCACACCGTTGCGGTAGCGGTCGGCAAGCAGGCGATACAAGGGTTTGCCCTCGATCTTGGCCACTGCGTCCCACACCGCCATGTCGATGGTGCCAACGGCGACCGAACGCTCACCATGCCCGCCCGGCTTCTCGTTGGTCATCAGGGCTTTCCAGATGGCGAACGGGTCGAGGTTGTCATTGGCCTTGTCGATCAGGCTTTCCGGATCGGCTTCCAGCACACGGGCCAGAAAACGGTCACGCATCAAGGCGCCCTGCCCGTAGCGTCCATTGGAGTTGAAGCCGTAGCCGATCACCGGCTTGCCATCGCGAATCACGTCCGTGACGACGGCCACCACCGAGCAGGTCATTTTCGAGAAATCGATGTAGGCATTGGCAATGGGCGATGCGATGGAGACCGTCTTTTCACGAATGTCGACGATGCGCATGGGGTAAGTCCTCTCTGATTGTTAGTCCCGTCATCCAGTTCGATGCCGGGTTTGTGCGAGAGGACTTTAAAACTGGACGGCAAATTCGGGCCAATGCTAATAATGCGCCACCCTATGCGAACAAGGCATTGCTCATGGAACTGGTATGGCTGGAAGATTTCAACGCCCTTGCAGAGAGCGGAAATTTCTCCCGCGCCGCCGATTTGCGTCACGTCACTCAACCGGCTTTCAGCCGACGTATCCGTGCACTGGAAGGCTGGGTGGGGGTTGAGCTATTCGAGCGCACGGCCCAGGGCGCGGTACTCACGGAAGCCGGGCGCAGCATGCTGGAAAACGCCCGGGAGTTGACGCGACGGCTTTATCAGATGCGGATGGACGTGCGCGAAGTCGCCGGCAAAGCGACTCGCACACTGCACTTTGCGGCGACCCATTCGCTGTCGTTCACCTTCTTCCCGGCCTGGATCCGCCGCGTCGAGCGCGGCGCGCCCATCGAGGCCATTCGCTTGCATTCGGACAATATGACGGTTTGCGAGCACATGCTGCTCAGCGGTGAGGTGCAGTTCTTGTTGTGCCATCAGCACCCCGATGTGCCGCCACGTTTCGAGAGCAGCCAGTTTCTCAGCAAGCTGGTGGGTCATGACATCCTGCGCCCGCTGCAATCCCCGGACTTGCAGGCGACACACCCGCTGCCGTTCTTGAGCTACACCGCTGAATCCGGGCTGGGCCGGATCATTCAGGCCCATCGGCAAAGTCATCAGCCCGCAACTGATCTGGAAGTGGTGTTCAGCTCCCACCTGGCGGCGGTGCTGCTGTCCATGGCCCGACAGGCCAAAGGTATCGCCTGGCTGCCTGAATCACTCGCCGAAGCTGAAATCAGTGCCGGTGGTCTGCAACAGGCAGGGCCGGAATTGGAAAATATCGAGACGCAAATTCGCCTGTTCAGGCCCAAAACACCATTGAGCGATTTCGCCGAGCAATTCTGGAGCGGACTGGAGGAGCGCGATTAAGCCTTGTTCAACGGGTGACCGACGTCTCCTGTGATAGCGGTGCCTGGTCTGGGCGGTATTCCGACGATAAGGGCACCTCGATCAGCCAGGCCCATCGCGTTATCGTTCATCGCGGGCAAGCACCGCTCCCACAGGGGTATGCGGCACGCCAGGCACATCGCGTCATCGTTCTTCGCGAGCAAGCTCGGCTCCAACAGGCGACTGAGTTTCCCGTTGGAGCGAGGCTTGCCCGCGAACCAGGCGCTGCGGTCAGCCAGGCAAACCGCGTTATCGTTCTTCGCGGGCAAGCTCGGCTCCAATTGGGGTACGCGGCACGCCAGGCACATCGCGTTATCGTTCATCGCGGGCAAGCTCGGCTCCAACAGGCGACTGAGTTTCCCGTTGGAGCGAGGCTTGCCCGCGAACCAGGCGCTGCGGTCAGCCAGGCACACCGCGTTATCGTTCTTCGCGAGCAAGCTCGGCTCCGACAGGCGACTGAGTTTCCCGTTGGAGCGAGGCTTGCCCGCGAACCAGGCGCTGCGGTCAGCCAGGCACCGCGTTATCGTTCTTCGCGAGCAGGCTCGGCTCCAACAGACGACTGAGTTTCCCGTTGGAGCGAGGCTTGCCCGCGAACCAGGCGCTGCGGTCAGCCAGGCACACCGCGTTATCGTTCTTCGCGAGCAAGCTCGGCTCCGACAGGCGACTGAGTTTCCCGTTGGAGCGAGGCTTGCCCGCGAACCAGGCGCTGCGGTCAGCCAGGCACACCGCGTTATCGTTCTTCGCGAGCAAGCTCGGCTCCAACTGGGGTACGCGGCACGCCAGGCACATCGCGTTATCATTCATCGCGGGCAAGCACCGCTCCCACAGGGGTACGCCGCACGCCAGGCACACCGCGTTATCGTTCATCGCGGGCAAGCACCGCTCCCACAGGGGTATGCGGCACGCCAGGCACATCGCGTTATCGTTCTTCGCGAGCAAGCTCGGCTCCAACAGGCGACTGAGTTTCCCGTTGGAGCGAGGCTTGCCCGCGAACCAGGCGCTGCGGTCAGCCAGGCAAACCGCGTTATCGTTCTTCGCGAGCAAGCTCGGCTTCAACAGACGATCGCATTCCCATATGAGACCGCGTCACTTCCCAATCCAACCGAACCCCTACGCCTGCTCCCGGTCTGTTCCTGTATCACTTTTGAGGAATGTGCCTTTATGTCCGCGCAACGTGGCCTTGTTTTACTTGCCCGAGGAGGCTATGCCGCTCGCGGTGTCGTGTACTTGATCATTGGTATCTTTGCCGTACTGGCAGCCCAGGGTTCATCGCAGCCGGCGGATAGCCACAGCAGCCTTGAGGCATTACTGAGTCAGCCTTTCGGAAACTTCATGGTCGGATTGGTGGTGATCGGCCTGCTCGCCTTTGCCGCCTGGCGTGTCCTGCAAGCGACCCGCGACGTGGATCACCATGGCAACAGTTTCAAAGGCCTGGTGATCCGCGGTGGGCTGTTGGTCGGTGGAATAACTTATGGCGCGCTGGCGTTTTTTGCCTTGGGCTTGCTGATCAGTGCCTTGGCCAGCTCAGGTGATTCCAGTGGTAAAACCCAGGACTTGCTGGCCTGGGTGTTGTCCTGGGACCACTCGAACATTCTGGTCTACCTGATCGCGCTGGTACCGTTGGGCGTGGGTATCACTCACATCATCAAGGGCTGGAAAGCCACGTTCGAACAGTACTTCGACGCTGATGAACAGGTCATGCGCTACGTAACCCCGGTGTCGCGCTTCGGTCTGATTGCCCGCGGAGTGGCCTTTATCGAAATCGCCGTCCTACTGGCCGTCAGCGGCTCACGCTATCAAGCCATGCATCCGCCCGGCATCAAAGACGCGCTTAACGGTTTGCAGGATTTGCCCGCAGGCGGCGTGGTGCTGATGATCGTCGCGCTGGGGTTGATTGCGTTCTCGGCTTACAGCTTTGCTGAAGCTGCCTGGCGCAAGATCAATATGGATGTCCCTGATGCGCCTGATGCGCTGAAAAAACACTTCAACTGAACATCACGAAAAATATCTGGAAATAACTCGCATAGCTGGCCCCTCGCCTTCACCGCCCTTGGCAAACTCGCTGTCTTTTCAGAAGGTTAGGCGCCGGTTTTTATGCGGATTCTTGTTCTGGGTGTCACGACGCTCGCGCTGGTGGCTGTTTCGGTTGGGGCGCTGGCCAAAGATGTCAGTAAAAGCGGGCGCTCCATGTGCACCTGGGGGTCGGGCATTGCCGCTGGAGCCCAAGAGGCCAAGCTTTCCGGGGTTACCCTGTACGGCGCTCGCAACAAATTGCAGAACCGCAAGTTCCCCCAACCCTGGATGCGCATGACCGCCATGGGCATCACCGAGCAAACCTATAAAAGTACTTCGCGACTTAAGCCTGCTGCTATCAAACAGACCTATTACGAGCAGTGCATAAAACACGAACTGGCGCGGCGCTAATCAGCGCAATGCGCTGAGAGTTGGCGAGGCCCTGATCTGGATAATTTCTTTGAGCAACTTCGACAGGGCCAGAATTGCTGGCTGAGTTACGCATGCCTGTAACAGGCTAAACCTGTCGGAGCGCATTGCCGGCGATCGCGGTGATTCAGTCGAAGAACTACCGCCTGATCCAACGCCATCGCTGGCAGACGCACTCCAGTTCAATCGCCGATGTATCAGGCGAATGTGGCGCCCCGGGTGTTCACGAACAGCGAATACACGGAGTGGCTGCCGGCCATGAACAAGCGATTGCCCTCACGCCCACCGAAGCAAAGATTCGGGCAACGCTCAGGCAACGAAATATGGCCGATGGCTTTACCTTCCGGATTGAATACCCGCACACCGTCGAGCTTTTCCAGATCCGCCTTGGGATCGCCATTGCCACCCCAGCCGCACCACAGGTTGCCACTTTCGTCGCACTTGATACCGTCGATGCCGGCGTAATCAAGGCCCTCGATATGTTTGCGACGCAGGCCCAGAGTGCCGTCGTCATTGACCGCAATCGCCCAGATGATTCGGTTGGGTTTGGCGCGGCCTTCAACCACATAAAGGGTCTTCTCGTCAGGGGAGAAGCACAGACCATTCGGGCCGTTCACATCATCGATCACCCGTGTGACTTTGCCAGTGCCACCGTCAATGCGGTACACCGCATGGGGCAACTCGGGCGTGATCTTGTGCCCTTCATAGTTATTGCCGGTTTGAAACGGCGGATCGGTGAACCAGATCGAGCCGTCGCGCTTGCAGACAATATCGTTGGGGGAGTTGAAGCGTTTACCCTCGAAGTTATCGGCCAGCACGGTGATGCTGCCGTTGTATTCGGTGCGGGTAATCCGACGGCCTTCGCTGGTCGTCGTCGAGCCTTCGCACACCAGTAAGCGGCCTTGTCGGTCGCGGCACAGGCCGTTGGAGAAGTTGGACTGCTCGCGGTAAACCGACAACGCGCCCGTCACCTCATCCCAACGCATGATGCGATTGTTGGGAATATCGCTGACCAGCAGGTAACGTCCGTCACCGACCCAGACCGGCCCTTCCACCCAGCGCAGGCCGGTTGCAAGGCGCTCAACGCTGGCGTTGAACACCCGTAGATCGAGAAAACTGTCATCAAGGATATGGACCAAAGGGTCCGGGTAACGCTGACTCAGCGGCTCCGCGCTCGCCAATCGTGGCAAGACACCACTACCCAGGGCGGCAACACCTGCGGACAAGGCCAGAGAGGTTTTCAGAAATGATCTGCGGCCTTGGCCGGCAGTAGCGTCGGGTTGCGATGAATCCATGGTGCATCTCCGCATATTTTCTTTTATTGGACGGGAATGCTCGTTTTACATGCTGATAGGACATCGTACAAGTGTTGATTCAGCGGGTTACGCGCCTTCAGGATGCGCACCCACTGCTTAGTCTGGAGTACGGATCAATAGGGGCTGGCAGTTGGCCTTACGATCAATTCGCTGACGTCGACGTCTGCGGGTTGTTCAACTGCGTAGGCAATTGCACGGGCGATGGCCATGGCGGGAATCGCGATGCTGCGAAATTCACGCATCAATGCCCGGCCGCCCTCGTCGGAAATGCTCTCTGCCAAATCGGACTCGGTGACGCCAGGTGAGATGACGGTCACCCGAATATCGCCACCCACTTCCTGACGCAGGCCTTCGGAAATGGCCCGCACGGCGAATTTCGTTGCGCAGTAGACCGACGCCGTGGGGCTCACAGTGTAGGCGCCAATGGACGCAATATTGATGAACTGTCCGGATTTCTGTTGCTGCATGAGCGGCAGGCCGGCGGCGATGCCGTGCAGAACGCCGCGAATGTTGACGTCGATCATCTGGTCCCATTCGGAGACCTTCAGTGCATCAAGCCTCGACAGCGGCATCACACCGGCGTTGTTGATGAGCACATCGATGCGACCGTAATGGCGGACCGCGAAATCGACGAAGGCCTGCATGTCGGTCCGGCTGGTCACATCTACTGCCTGGTACTGCGCGCTACCGCCAGTTGCTTGAATGTCCTCGCACAGCTGCGCAAGCCGTTCAATGCGACGCGCCCCAAGAACGACTTTCGCGCCCTTTTCCGCCAATAGCCGAGCGGTGGCTTCGCCGATCCCGCTGCTGGCGCCGGTGATGAGGATGACCTTGTCTTTGATACTGGACATGTTTTTTATCCTTGTCTGGAAGCGAGTGATGAGTGAGTGACTCAATACCCCTCCAGACTAGGGCGATGGCGCGGCAGTGATTAGTCCAATCCTTCTGAGTGATTGCCTGATCCTGCGCGCAATTGCGGCGCGCTGCGAAAAGCGGTCTGTCAGGCAACACCCATTAGTCGCCCTCGTAACCTGCGACAACTCTCTTTCAAAGGAACATAACTACCTGAATTGAGAGGGTTTTCTGTAAGAGCACAGGAGCACCCTAAGGCAGCGATGGCGGCGAATCAGACACAGCGCTTTCGCGGCCTCGTGGTGATCGTGCGCGCTCACAGGGGTCGTGTTTGCCGGGGATACGGGCTTTTGATGATTACGCAAGAGTGCGCACAATCGTTCAAGACAGAAACACTGATGGCATTGCAATATCACACAGCTTTTTATAGCTGGACAGCTTCACCGATAGCGCTACTACAACTCCTCGCCCACTCTGGCGTCGAGTGCTTCCCCCTCCCCCTGTTCCCTCAGAACACTACTCAGCAGGACGCGCAAATGAGCTGGCTTCATGATGCAAAACTCTCGACCAAACTGATCACTGCCTTTGGTATGTGCGCCTTTATAACGCTGGGCGTGGGTGCGCTGGGAAGCCAGGGCGTATCAAAGATGTCCTCCAGCTTGAAGTCAGTCTTCAGCAACAACCTGGTTTCGGTCGCCAACACCGCTGAAACCAAGACCAAGGCCGTTGGCCAGACCCGGGATATGTATCGACTCTACGTCGCGGTCACCTCTAACGCGCCGCAGAGCGTGAAGGATGAATACCTGGCTTCGATGAAAGCCAATCAGTTGGCCAGCGAGAAGGCCTTTGCGGCTTACCGAAAAACACCGTTGGCCGATGATGAACGCACGGCGGGTGACCAGATGGAGCGCGACTGGCCCACCTACCAGGCCATCGTGCAGCGTTACGTGGCTTTGATGAACGCGGGCGACGTGGAGAACGGCCGGACCTTGCTGCTGGGCGATCTGCAGAAAACCTATCGTCAGATCATGGATCAGCTGACCGTGATGATTGACTCCAATAACCGCCAGATCAGCGAGGGGACAGCGCAAGCCAGCATCATGGAGTCTTCCGCCAATACCACGCTGTACACAGGTATTGTCCTGGCGTTCCTGGCTGCATTTGGCCTGGGCCTGTTCGTCAGCCGCCTGATCAGCCGGCCGATTGCCATGGCTGTTATCAGTGCTCAGCGGATCGCGCAGGGCGACCTCACCCAGAACATCGTCAGCACCGGTCGCGACGAGTCCGGGCAACTGCTGAGCGCCTTGGGCGACATGCAAAGCAGCCTGAAGGGCACCATCCAACAGATCGCCAGCGCGTCCGACCAACTGGCTTCTGCGGCAGAAGAGTTGAATACCGTGACGGAAACGGCCAGTCGCGGGCTGGTGCGCCAGAACGACGAGATCCAGCAGGCCGCCACGGCGGTCACTGAAATGACCTCTGCGGTGGAAGAAGTGGCGCGCAATGCGGTATCCACGTCTGAAGCGTCCAGATCCACCAGCGAGGAAGCCAGCAACGGTCGCCACAAGGCTCGGGATGCGGTGACGGCGATCAACAGTGCAACCTCTGAAATCGCCGCCTCCACCACCATGGTCGAAGACCTTGCGGTGCAAGTCCGTGACATTGGCAAGGTGCTGGACGTGATTCGGGGCATCGCCGAGCAGACCAACCTGCTGGCGCTGAACGCCGCCATCGAAGCCGCACGGGCTGGGGAACAGGGCCGAGGCTTTGCCGTGGTTGCCGACGAAGTCCGCGCCCTCGCCGCCCGCACCCAGGCATCCACCGGGGAGATCGAAGGCATGATCAACAGCGTGCAGACCAGCGCCGATCAGGCGGTCCGGGCCATGGGCAAAAGCCAGTCACTGGTCAACGATACGCAGTCCCTGGCCCAAGCCACCGGCCAGGCGCTGGAAGTCATTGCCGACGGTATCTCGCAGATCAACGACCGCAACATGGTGATCGCCAGCGCGTCGGAAGAGCAGGCGAACGTCGCTCGGGAAGTGGATCGCAACCTGGTGAATATTCAGGACCTGTCGACTCAGACGGCGGCCGGCGCTCACCAGACCGCCGCTTCAACGCAGGAACTGTCGAACCTGGCGTTGTCATTCAATACCCTGGTCAACCGCTTCAAGCTCTAAAGCGGTGATCCAGACAGCGCGGTCTGAACAAGGCCGCGCTCAAGACTGGCTGACACCCAAAGCTGTCGTTAGTCGGCGCACCAGTTCTGCCTCGATCCGCCCCTGATCCGCACCCTCGCTGAACACGGCGCAGGTCGCCGTAGTGTTCGCGGTGGTCCCTCGGTAGACCGCCACCACACTGCCCGGCCCGGCACCGGTGTGGCCGCTGAGTATCAGGCCCTGCTCAACCCCAGACTGCATCAGGCCAAGGGCATAACCTGGGGTGAGCCACGGTCTGCCGGGAATCGGTCCGCCAAGTGCACGGGCGCAGAGCATTTCGTCCAGGAGCGCGGGCGGCAGGATTGACCCGGACAGCAGGCCGTCCAGCAACATAGCCGCGTCAGTCAGGGTGCCGACCAGCAGACCGTGATAAACCCAGGCCGGGTCGTAGTCGGCTTCTGTACCCAGACATCCGTCCTGCAGGTCGGCAGCAGTCTTCGCCAGGCGTACCCCGGTCAATGCCAAGGGAGCCAGTATCCGCTGAATCAGGGCTTGTTCGATCTCAAGACCGGTCGTGCGCTCAATCAACCGCGAGACATAAAGGAAGCCGACGTTCGAATAACGCCAACCCTCGCCAGGGACATAACGCAATCGCTCAGCATCGAGGCGCCGCAGCATTTCGGCCTCAGACCACGGCGACTTACGGTCAGCCACTGCCGCATGGTACTCGGCCAGCTCGCCATAATCAGCCAGACCTGCCTCATGGCGCAGCAACTGGCGCAAGGTGAACGGCCCTTCGGCAACGTCATCATCCAGTGCGAGCAACCCGTCCCGGACCAGGGTCAGCGCCGTAGCGGCCAGCACCGTTTTGGTGAAGCTCCACCATGGGACCACAGGTTCCGTCGTCTGCGGCGAGACAGCACGGCCGTTCAATACAAGCGAAGAAAACATGCTTTAAGGTCTCTGGGCTTCCGACAAGTTGGCGAAGATATTAACCCAGTCGGGCTGCGTCTGTTGGAGCGAGGCTTGCCCGCGAAAGACGCTTACGCGGTGCTTCTGGTTAACTGCGTTAAATGGTTCGCGGGCAAGCCTCGCTCCAACAGGGACACCCGCTGCCTCTAAAATTAACAGGCACCGCCATCCTTCACTGTTATCCCGACCCCGTGGCCCTGTAAGGTACATCCCTGCAAATCTTCTCCACCCACTGTTTATCTGGAGCAAACATCATGGCAACCGCTTCTGCGAATATCCGTGTGCCGGTCTCGGCCGATAAAGTCTGGCAATTGGTCGGTGGCTTCCTCACCCTCAACGAATGGCTGCCAATGATTGCCAGCAGCGAATCACTTGAAGGCGGTCGAGTGCGTAAACTCACTACCGCAGACGGCGCGGTCATTGTTGAGCGTCTGCAGACCTACGATAACGCCAACCGCACCTACAGCTATTCGATCGATACGGGCCCTTTCCCGGCCACTAATTACTTGGCGACATTGCAGGTCAGCGCCGCAGGCGAGCAGGAAACGGTAATTACCTGGTCCGGCAGTTTTACCCCGGACGGCGTGTCAGACGCCGAAGTCGAGGCGCTGTTTCAAGGTGTCTATGACGGGGGGCTTGAGGCACTGAAAGGCAATTTTTAACCCTTCAACAGGGCACAGCGCAGGCCTGGCGTTGAAATCAGCCGCGCCTGGGTCTGAACTGACCACGCATTGAGTCGTCAATATGGGCGCGAGTGTCCCGTCTCGGGAGGCGGGACACTCGGTTAAATCGCGTTTCGCTGTGCGGGAAGAATCGCGCATCATGGGCGCTGTCAGTTCAAGGAGACATTCATGCGCATCATTCCATCTTTTATGCGTCTTGCCGCCTTGTCGCTAGGATTGGTATTTGCCGCCACCGCCGTGGCGTCCGAAGAATCACAGCTGGTGGAGTCAATCAACAGTTACCGCAATCAGTCCCAGCGCTGTGGTAGCCAGGTCTCCCAGGAACTGCCGCCGCTGAGCACCGACACACGCCTGGTGCTGTCAGCCACCAGCACTGTGGATTTGCAGCAGGCCATGGCCCGGGCCACCTATCCGATGGTTAATGTGCAGGCCATCAGCCTGTCTGGCCCGCGTGATGCCCAGTCCGCCATGCAGACCCTGCAGGAAAGCTTCTGCCAGGTCGTTCTCGACCCACAATTCGTCGACATCGGCGTGAGTCGCGAAGGCCGGGACTGGCGGATCGTACTGGCGCGCCCGCTATTGACTGCGCGCCTGGGAGACTGGCAAGCCGAGGGCCAGAAACTGCTGACCATCGTCAATGCAGCCCGCGGGCAGCCTCAACAATGTGGCGGCCAGGCCTTCACGGCAGCGCCTGCGCTGGCCTGGAATGTGAACCTGGCCACCGCCTCCGAAGCGCACAGCAGGGCCATGGCCAATAACAACTTCTTCGATCACAAGGACCGCGATGGGCGCACACCGGGCGACCGGGCGGAACTGGCAGGCTACGTCGCCCAGCAAGTCGGTGAAAACATAGCCGCCGGGCAAGACACGGTACGCAAAGTCGTCGACGGCTGGCTGGCCAGCCCCGGGCACTGCAGCAACCTGATGAACCCCGCTTTCCATGAGCTGGGCGCTGCCTATGCAGTGGATCCGAAAAGCGATGCAGGGATTTACTGGACGGCAATGTTTGGGGTGCAGTGACTGACAGGTATCCCATCTCCTGTAGGAGCTGCCGAAGGCTGCGAAGGCGGTCTGTCTGCGCTGCCGATTCGCTTGAAAACACAAATCTGTAGGAGTGAGCTTGCTCGCGATGCGGTATGTCAGTCGATCAATATTCGTCTGATCTGACGCCATCGCGAGCAAGCTCACTCCTACATAAGCTTTGTTCAGCCCTCACCCGCGAATCAACGCCTTGATCCGCGAGGCCAATGCTTCCAGCGGAAACGGTTTGGTCAGCACGTCGGTGGCGCGCTCCAGATGGCTTTTGTCCAGCACCGCAGTCTCTGCATAGCCGGTGATGAACAAGACTGGCAGGTCCGGCCGGCTGACCCGGGCTGCGTCGGCCATCTGCCGTCCATTGATGCCACCGGGCAGGCCGACATCCGTTACCAGCAAATCGATGCGCACGTCCGATTGCAGAATCTGCAACCCGGCCAGACTGTCCGCCGCCTCAATCGCGACATAGCCCAGGCTCGCTAACACCTCCGTGACCAACATACGCACCGAAGACTCGTCATCCACGACCAGCACGGTTTCGCCTGTGCCAGCCACCGGCATCCCGCTGATATTCGTCGGCACAGCTTGCGCCGTTGCCTCCAGCCGGTGACGCGGCAGATGCAGGCATACCGAGGTGCCCTGATTAATCTCGGAACGAATCCTGATTTGCCCGCCTGACTGGCGGGCGAACCCATAGATCATCGACAGCCCCAACCCGGTTCCGGCGCCCACCGGTTTGGTCGTGAAAAACGGCTCGAAAGCCCTGGCGATCACCTGTGCACTCATGCCACAGCCGGTATCGCTGACGGAGATTTTCAGGTATTCGCCGGCAGCCAGATCCTGATCCAGCTCACTGCCGCGCTCAAGCCGTTCATTGGCGGTTTCGATGACCACGCTGCCACCCTCGGGCATGGCGTCGCGGGCATTGATACACAGATTGAGCAGGGTGTTTTCCAATTGGGCAGGGTCAATCAGTGCGGTCCACAAATCGTTTCCGGCACGCACCTGAATATCGATGGACGGCCCGACCGTCCGGCTGATCAGCTCTTCCATGCCGCTGATCAACGCATTCACGTCGGTCGGCAAGGGGGCAAGCGTCTGGCGCCGCGAGAACGCGAGCAAACGATGGGTCAGTGAAGACGCTCTTTGCACGGCACCCTGAGCGACCGTCAGGTAGCGTTCAACGTCCGCGACCCGGCCTTGATTCAGGCGCATCTGCATCAGCTCAAGGCTGCCGGATATCCCCGCCAACAAGTTGTTGAAGTCATGGGCAATGCCACCGGTGAGCTGACCGACTGCCTCCATTTTCTGTGACTGACGCAACGCTTCTTCAACAACTTCGCGCTCGCTGATCGCCTGAAGAATACGTTGTTCAAGGGTCAGATTGAGTTCCTGAACGGCCTCCTCGGCCTGTTTGCGCGCGGTCACGTCGATGGATGAGCCGATCAGACCGATGACATCGCCCGCCTCGTTGCGCAGCGGTGATTTGACCGACAGCCAGGTCGCGGCGGAACCATCCGCCAGCCGCACCTGCTCTTCAACCTGCTCGACCACGCCGCCCTGCATGATCCGCCGGTCAGTGGCCATGATCACCCGGGCCTGCTCCTTGTCGGCCAGGTACTCCAGATCCGTCTTGCCGAGGTAGAACTCCGGGGGTTTGCCGATCAGTTGCGTGGTGCCATGGTTGGCCACCAGCATGCGGCCCTCCAGGTCCTTGGCAAAGACCACACCGGGAACGGCAGCAGTAAAGGTGCGCAGCAGCTCGGTGATTCGATCACGCTCGGCTTCTGCAGTGCGGCGCATCTGTATGTCGAGCAACACCCCCAGAAAACGACTGGGTTGACCTTGACTGTCGTATTCGACCCGGCCGTTGGCCTGAAACCAGCGATAGTTGCCCTCACGCTGCATGACCCGGTATTCGCACTGATAAGAGCCACCGCGACGAAGCGCAGCAACGATCTCGGTCTCGACGCGGGATCGATCGTCAGGATGAATCGAGGCGGTCATTTGCTCCAGCGGCAAACCCTGCGCCGCCTGCTGCTCAGTGATGCCGAACGACTCGGCAAAACGCGCGTCCCCCGTGACATGATCAGCCGGCACATTCCAGACCCAGGTGCCGACAATCGCCTCGGCGTCCAACGCCAATTGCAAACGCTCGGCCGTGTTGCGTACCGGAAAGTCCAGCAGCCCGCGATCCTCGGGCCCATCATCCTTAACTTCGTCGCTCATCAACCAACCACTGCCTGTTCGTTATTACCTGACCGACCCGGCCGCATGCCGGGGATGTTGCCGAGGTGGGCGTGGCATTACAAGCCTGGCGAATAGTCGGCCCGGTATCGCTGAAGGCTACCTCATGCACTCAAGCGCGAGATGACGTCGTTCAGGCCGATCGACAGACCATGCAGGTCATTACTTGCAGACTGGGTGCGCTTGACGTTGTCCTGATTGGTGCTGGCAATAGCGGTGATTTCCGTGAGATTGCGCGAAATATCCTCTGCAACGGAGGTCTGTTCTTCGGCGGCTGTAGCGATTTGGCGATTCATGTCACGAATCGCTTCCACGGCCGAGGTGATGCGCTGCAGAGTGCTGCTGGCGTTGTTGACCTGCTCAACGCTCTCTTCGCTACGCGCCTGGCCGCCCTGAATGGCCAGCACCGCATCGCTGGCGCCGGTCTGCACCGAATCAATAATCTGATTAATCTCGGCAGTCGAAACCGCAGTGCGTTGCGCCAGCGTGCGAACTTCGTCAGCCACGACCGCAAAACCACGCCCTGCTTCACCGGCACGCGCAGCTTCAATGGCGGCGTTGAGAGCCAGCAGGTTGGTCTGTTCGGCAATCCCGCGAATCACTTCCAGCACTTTACCGATGCGCACGCTGTCGGTTTCCAGGCGCTGAATGACGCTGGCGGTGTTGCCGATCTCGTCACGCATCAGGCCGATGGTTTTCATGGTGGACTGCATGACCTTGTCGCCCTCGTGAGCATGACGGTCGGCATCATCCGCGGCCTGGGCAGCCTGAGCGGCATGGCGCGCGACTTCCTGAGCGGTTGCCGACATTTCAGTCATGGCGGTGGCCACCTGGTCGGTGCGTTCGAATTGCTCGTGGGTACCCTGGGCCATCAGCGTGGCGATGGACTTCAACTCATGGCTCGCGACATCCAGCTCTGAGGTGCTGCTTTTTAGACGACTGAAGGTATCCGCAAGGAAGTCACGCAGGATGTTGGCGGCGACAGCCAGATGACCCAGTTCATCCTGACGAGTGATGTTGACTCGTTCGCCGAACTGGCCACGGCTCAACCGGGATACGTAGTCGATCAGCGCTCGAATCGGCGTGATCAAGTTGCGATTGACCACCCACAAGGTCACCAAGCCCACGAGTATCGCTGACGCCAGCATGATCAGGGCCCCGAACAGAATGGTCCGGTCTGCCGCACTGCTGATCATCAGCGATTGCTCGCCGCTGTTTTTGCGCAAACTTTCAACCAGCTGGCTCATCTGCTCGCTGGCGGCGCGGTCCACGCCCTTGACGGCAACATCGCCCGCCACCGCGTCACCACCGGCGGCGATAAAAGCGTCACGCCCCTTGCGGTAAGACACGCCCAATGCCTTGTGCTCATCAATCAGCTTCTGTACCTGACTCAAGGTCGACGGCGATGCGCCTTTGACTTGGGACAGCTGGCTCAAAACGTCCTGAACCAAACGTTCCTGCTCTTCGAACTGCGCCCAATACTTGTCCCGATCCGCAGCTGACTTGCCACGGATCAGCATGTTCTTCCACTCCTGAACCTGAATCTTGAATTGCAGATTCGCTTCATCGACCAATTGCGAAGAGCGCAAAGGCCCTTCGAGGAGCCCGCGATAGGACTGAACATTGTTGGAAAGAAAGTGAAAGCAGGCCAACGCAATCAATAACACCAGCACCAGACTGCCGCTCAGCAGGCCCAGTATCTGAAGTCGGAGGGATTTAGCCATGAACAGGTACCTCGGGAGGATCGATCCGCGACGGCGCGCAGATCAAAAAATTACGACTTCCTTGTACTTGGCGTTTCTGGTTCAAGCCAGTTCACGTACCTGCCTGCACATCGGCTGTTGAATGAACATCTTGAGAGCCATCCATCGTTTTGGAGGTATCGGGGGTGTATGCGCATGAATCTTGTAGGAGCTGCCGAAGGCTGCGAATGGCAGTGTCAGGAGTATCGCCTTCGCAGCCTTCGGCAGCTCCTACAGGGCCGGGGTATGTCTGAATAAACGCAGAGCCGGTAGGAGCCAACTTTTTGGCGAGGCGGTGTGTCCGGTGCGACGCTTCGCGAACAAGTTCGCTCCTACCGGTCAACGTCAGTCCACCTGCCCAAACACCTGACTCGGCCTTCTCAACGATGGATCGAACGGGTTGATCCGCGCGCTGATCACTGCAGCTTCGCGTTTGAGCAGTTCGACGACGGTGGGCAGGCGGTCGGGGCCGAGGCGGTCGCTGATGGTGGCGACGCTAAGGGCAGCGACCGAGCGGCCTTCGCGGTCGAAGATCGGCACGGCCAGGCCCGCCATGCCGGGCAAGGCTCCGGTATTGCGGGCGGCGTAGCCCAGGCGGCGGACGTTTTCGACTTCAGAGCGTAGGAAAACTTCGTCATACAGGTGGAAATCCTTCAGGCGCGGCAGGTTGTAGCTGATCACCGTGTCCCGCTCTTCTTCGGGCAGGTAAGCAAGAATTGCCAGACTGCCCTGCCCCACGCCCAATGCCACGCGGCCGCCGATGTCGCCAGTAAAGGTGCGAATCGGGTACGGGCCTTCGCTGCGGTCCAGGCAAATGGCGTCGAAGCCGCTGCGCGCCAGCAGGAACAGTGAGTCAACCAAGGAAGCTGACAGGCGCAGCATGCTGGGGCGGACGATTTCCCGCAGGTTGCCGGTCTTGCCCGCTTTAGCCGCCAGGGCGAAAAACTCAATGCTCAGCCGATAGCGTTTGCTGCGCTGATCCTGCTCGACCATGCCCTCGTCCATCAGGCTGCGCAGCAAACGGTGGGTGGTGGGCTGCGAGAGGCCGACCTGCTGAGCCAGTTGCGTCACGCGCTCGCCCTCTTCCGGGCAATCACCCAAGCTGCGCAGCACGGCAAACATTCGAGACACCGCCCCCACGCCTGTGTCTTTTGAATTTTCATTCCGCTCAGTGGAATTCATATGCGTAGCTACCGATAACTAATTCAATGATCGAAAGAACTGAAAGAAATATACCATCCAGTGAAATTCTCTCTTTCACCCATCCTAGTCTTCGTCTTAATCTCAGTCCACAGGGCGATTTGAACAAAACCTGGTAGCCGACTCAGATCGAGCACCAACGTCCACTGCAACTGCAAGATTCATTTCGCATCTGCCCATAACAACAGCGTGTCGTCGTTCGGCGCGCATGATGAAAAGGTGGAACGCAGCTATGGCTTTTTTGCAGCTTGAAGGTCTCTCCAAACGCTACGGCGCCATCGACGCTGTGGTCGCCACCAACCTGGCGGTGGAAAAAGGCGAATTCGTTTCTCTGCTCGGGCCGTCCGGCTGCGGCAAGACCACTACCCTGCAAATGATTGCCGGCTTCGTTGAGGTCAGCGACGGCCGCATCGTGCTCGATGGCCGCGACATCACCCACGCCAAGCCCAGCAGTCGTGGCCTTGGGGTGGTATTTCAGAGTTATGCGCTATTCCCGCACATGAGTGTTGCCGATAACGTCGCCTTTGGCCTGCGCATGCGCAAAGTGCCGGCGGCGGATATCCAGCGCCGGGTGACCACAGTGCTGGAGCTTGTGCGTCTGAGCCAACATGCCCAGCGCTACCCTCGGGAACTGTCCGGCGGGCAACGCCAGCGGGTGGCATTGGCCCGAGCGCTGGTGATCGAACCGCCAGTGCTGCTGCTCGACGAGCCATTGTCCAACCTCGACGCCAATCTGCGTGAAGAGATGCAATTCGAGATCCGTCGCATCCAGCGCGAAGTCGGCATCACCACGCTGATGGTGACTCACGACCAGGCCGAGGCCCTGTCCATCAGTGATCGGGTGGTGGTCATGCAGGCCGGACGCATCACGCAGATCGACGAGCCGTACAAACTCTACGAACACCCGCGCACCCGATTCATTTCCGGCTTCGTCGGCAAAGCCAACATGCTGCCGGGTGACCTGGATGGCCAGGGCTGTCCGCAAGTCCGCCAGGTACCTGGCGACGGCGCCCTGACCTTGAGCCTGCGTCCGGAGAAGATCGATCTGGTGGCCGCTGGCTCCGGTCGCTTGCAGGGCAAGGTCATCACCCGTTATTTCCTCGGCAGCCAGTGGTTGTATCGCATTGAAACCGCCATCGGCGAACTCACCGTGGTACGCCGCAATGACGGCGACGCGCCCATGGAAGAAGGCACCGCAGTGGGCATGGACTGGCAGGCCGGATTGCTGCGGGTACTGGACGCCGACGAGGTGCATCCATGAGCCTGATGAGTGATGTGCGGCGCGGCGGGCGGGGTTATCTGCTGTCGGCACCGGCCCTGGTCATGTTCACCTGCCTGCTGCTGGTGCCTCTGGCCTTGACCCTGATCCTGTCATTCAACGTGTTCGACTACGAAGTCGGGGTCAAAAGCGATTCCTATACCCTGGCCAACTATGGCGAGGTGCTCACCGATTCCTACTTCTACGAGATCTTCCTCCGCACCTTCTGGATCAGTGCACTGGTGACCTTGCTCTGTGTCCTCATCGGTGTGCCGGAAGCCTACATCCTCAGCCGGATGGGCACGCCGTGGCGCTCGATCTTCCTGATCCTGATCCTCACTCCACTGCTGATTTCGGTAGTGGTCCGGGCCTTTGGCTGGAGCTTGCTGCTGGGCGCCGATGGCCTGATCAATCAGGGCATCCAGGCCTTGGGCGGGCAGCCGGTCAAGATGCTCTACACGCCTTTCGCGGTGATCATCGCTCTGGTCCACGTGATGCTGCCGTTCATGATCATCCCGATCTGGACCTCCCTGCAAAAGCTCGACCCGGCCGCTGAACAGGCCGCGCTGTCACTGGGCGCAACTCAGGCCAAGGTGATGCGTCTGGTGGTGTTGCCACAGATCATGCCGGGGATGTTGTCGGGCACGCTGATCGTCTTTGGTCTGTCGGCCAGTTCGTTTGCGATTCCCGGCCTGCTGGGCGGACGTCGCCTGAAGATGGTTGCCACCGTGGTTTACGACCAGTACCTCTCGGAACTGAACTGGCCCATGGGCGCAACCATTGCAGTGGCGCTGTTGCTGGTCAATCTGTTGGTCATGTTGTCCTGGAACCGCATGGTCGAAGGCCGTTACAAGAAAACCCTGGGGGAATGAGCCATGTCTAAAAACGGTCCTTTGGCCCTGTCGTTTCACGCCCTGGTGGTGGTGTTCATGATGGCCCCGCTGGTGGTGGTCTGCCTGGTGGCGTTCACCCCGGAGAACACCCTGAGTCTGCCGACGTCGGGTTTCTCGCTGCGCTGGTTCCGGGCGATCTTCGAGCGCGCCGACTTTATCGACTCGTTTTATAACAGCCTGATCCTGGCGTTCGTTGCCGCGTCACTGGCGACCCTGATCGCCGTGCCCGCCGCACTGGCGATCACCCGCCATCAGTTTCCCGGTCGCAACTTCCTCAACGGGCTGTTTCTGTCGCCGATCATCATTCCTCACCTGGTACTGGGTGTGGCGTTGCTGCGGTTGTTTGCGCTGATGGGCGTCAATGGCAGCTTCTTCTGGCTGACCCTGGCCCACGTCGTGATCATCACGCCTTATGTACTGCGGCTGGTGATCGCCGCAGCCATCGGGATCGACCGCAGCGCCGAACAGGCCGCCGAATCGCTGGGTGCCAGCCGTTTCACGCTGTTCCGGCAGATCACTCTGCCGATGATCCTGCCAGGCGTAGCGGGCGGCTGGTTGCTGGCCTTCATTAATAGCTTCGACGAAGTCACCCTGTCGATTTTCGTCACCTCGCCTTCAACGCAAACCTTGCCGGTGCGCATGTACGTTTACGCCACAGAGTCCATTGATCCGATGATGGCCGCCGTTTCGGCTCTGGTCATTGCCCTGACCGCCGCCACCATGATCGTCCTCGACCGGGTGTATGGCCTGGATCGGGTGCTGGTCGGCAAACATTAACCTGAGGCCTGGAGCGCGAACCTCATGGCACTGCTCAAACGTTTGGTCGAACTAGACCGCCCGGCGCTGGCCTTCACTCTCGATGGGGAGCCCGCCAGTGGCTTGCAGGGCGACACGTTACTCACAGCCGTATTAACCAACAGCGAACACCTGCGCGGCAGCGATTTCAGCGCCGAACCCCGGGCCGGATTCTGCATGATGGGTGCCTGCCAGGATTGCTGGGTACGGCTGGGCGACGGTCGCCGGGTGCGCGCCTGCTCGACGCTGCTGGAACCAGGCCAGGTCGTCAGCCGTGATCCGGGGCGCCAGCTATGACCACGAGTGCACAACCTGCTGTGGTGATCGTCGGTGCTGGCCCGGCCGGAATTCGCGCTGCCCAGACCCTGCATCAGCATGGCGTCAATGCCTGTCTGGTGGACGAAGGGCTGCGCGGTGGCGGGCAGATCTACCGTCGCCAGCCGGAGAATTTCCGCCGCGAAGCCAAGGCCCTGTACGGTTTCGAAGCCAGCAAGGCGACGGCGGTGCATCAAGCTATGGATGAAATGGCCACCGAGATCGACTATCGCCCGCAAACGTTGGTCTGGAATGCTGAAAATCAGCGGCTCGATGTGGTTCGCGACGGCCGCGCCGACGCTATCGACTACACCCATCTGATCGTCGCTGCGGGTGCTACTGATCGCATCCTGCCGGTTCCAGGCTGGACCCTACCGGGTGTCTACAGCCTGGGCGCGGCGCAGATTGCCTTGAAGTATCAAGGCTGTGCCATTGGCGAGCGGGTGGTCTTCGCAGGCAGTGGCCCGTTGCTGTATCTGGTGGCTTATCAATACGCCAAGGCTGGAGCCAAGGTGGTGGCGGTGCTGGATAGCGCCCCGTTTTCCGCCCAATGCCGCGCCCTGCCCGCGCTGCTCGGTCAGCCAATGACCCTGGCCAAAGGTTTGTACTACCGCGCCTGGCTGACGGCCCACGGGATTGCCGTGCACCAGGGCGCGACATTGCAACGTATCGAAGGCGAAAAACGGGTAAACGGCGTGCAATGGCAAGGCAGCGGCCCGGTTCAGCAACTGGACTGTGATGCAGTGGCTTTCGCTCACGCCTTGCGCAGTGAAACGCAATTGGCGGATCTACTGGGTTGCGAATTCCAGTGGAGTGCTTTGAACCGCGCCTGGCTGCCGAGCCGAGACAGCGCCGGGCGCAGCAGCGTGCCAGGGGTTTATCTGGCAGGGGATGGCGCGGGAATCATGGGCGCCGACGCTGCGGAGATGGCCGGCGAGCTGGCGGCGCTGGCTCTTCTGGCAGACAACGGCAAACCCTTCGACCCGGTTCGCAGCGAGCATTTGCAGCGCAAACTGGGAGCCATCGAGCGCTTTCGCCACGGACTGGAAACCGCCTTCCCTTTCCCCCTCGAATGGGCGGGCAAAGTCCCGGATGAAACCATCATCTGCCGCTGTGAAGAAATCAGCGCCGGTGACATTCGTGCCACCGTCAACGAAGGCCACTGGGAAATAAACCGGGTCAAAGCCATGTGCCGGGTGGGCATGGGTCGTTGTCAGGGCCGCATGTGCGGATTAGCCGCGACAGAGCTGGTCGCCCATTGCAGCGGTCGGGAACTGCAAACGGTTGGACGCTTGCGCGGCCAGGCACCGATCAAGCCACTGCCGTTTGGTCTGGAGAGCCAGCCATGAGCAAGGTCATTGAAACCGATGCGCTGATCATTGGCGGCGGCATCGTGGGCGCTTCTGCTGCTTTGGCCCTGGCCTTGAAAGGCAGGCGTGTAGCGTTGCTTGAAAGGGATTTCTGCGGCTCACATTCCAGCGGCGTGAATTATGGCGGCGTGCGCCGTCAGGGTCGGCCGCTGAGCCAGTTACCCTTGTCCCAGCGCGCCCACGCCATCTGGAGCGGATTGCGGGAACTGATCGGCATCGACGGGGAATACCTGCGCTCCGGCCACCTGAAACTGGCCCGCAGCGAAAAAGACATGGACGCCCTGCGCGCCTATGCCGAAGCCAGTCGCGGCTTTGGCCTGGACCTGCAATTACTCGACCGCGAACAGCTGCGCGCCCGCTTCGCCTGGGCCGGTGACGTGGCGGTCGGCGCCTCACTGTGCGCTGATGACGGCCATGCCAATCCGCGCCTAGTGTCTCCAGCTTTTGCCCGTGCGGCACAAAGGGCCGGGGCGCAAGTCTTCGAACAGGCCAAGGTCATCGATATCAGTCATGACGGCCGAAGTTTTGTGGTGCGTACAGCGAATGACCTGACGTTGCGTGCACCCTGGCTGCTCAACTGTGCCGGTGCCTGGGCCGGATCTCTGGCGGCGCATTTCGGTGAGCCGGTGCCGATGGTGTCCGGCCACCCGGCCATGTTGGTCACTGAGCCGCTGCCGATGTTCATGGACGTCAGCACTGGCGTAGAAGGTGGTGGTATTTACGCTCGACAAGTGGCTCGGGGTAACTGCGTGCTGGGCGGCGGTCAAGGCTTTGCGCTGGACCCGAGCAAGGCCAGACCCGGTCAGGCTGCCGTACTGGAAATCCTGCGCAATGCCGCCGAGTTGTATCCGCCCCTGGCCGGTGCTCAGGCAATCCGTACCTGGAGTGGCACCGAAGGCTATCTGCCGGATCGCGAGCCGGTGCTGGGCCCCAGTATTAACCAGCCGGGTCTGCTGCATGGCTTCGGTTTTGCAGGTTCCGGGTTTCAGATCGGTCCTGCTGCCGGTGAAGCCCTGGCGGAATATGTCTGCACCGGCCAATCCACGATTTCCCTGGATGGGTTTTCCATCCGCCGTTTTCAACAGACTGCCCAAAGCTGTAAAAGCGTTAGCCATTGATTCATCCATTGCACACTTTATTCATTTGGAAAAAGGAAGGTCGCTTCGATGAAGAACGTAAAACGTATCGCATTCTCCGGTTTGTCGTGCCTGCCCCTCGCCGCGTTGCTGGCTTCTTCCCCTGCGCACGCCGTACCAACGCTGTACCTGGGCATGAACGGCGGCACCATGGAGCGCCTCTACGCGGATCAGGTGCTGCCTGCTTTCGAAAAAGCCAACAACGTAAAAGTCGTGATTGTGCCGGGCACGTCCTCTGACATCCTTGCCAAGGTTCAGGCCAGCAAAGACAACCCGCAGATGCACGTCATGTTCCTGGATGACGGCATCATGTACCGGGCGATTTCCATGGGCCTGTGCGACAAATTACAGCCAAGCCCATCCCTGGCTGACCTGCCGGCCAAAGCCAAAATCAAGGACGAAGCGGCGGCAGTGAGCCTGGGCGTCACCGGTCTGGCCTACAACACCAAGATGTTCAGTGAAAAAGGCTGGGCGGCGCCGACCTCGTGGATGGATCTGGCAGACAAGAAATTCAAGGAGAAAGTGGTGTTCCAGTCCATGGCCTCATCGACCTTCGGTCTCCACGGTTTCCTGATGTTCAACCGTATTCAGGGCGGCAGCGAAACAGACGTGGAACCGGGCTTCAACGCCTGGCCGAAAACCATCGGGCCGAACGTGCTGGAATACATCGCCAGCTCGGCGAAGATCTCGGAAATGGTCCAGACCGGCGAGGCAGCCGTCTTCCCGCTGACGCCGACCCAGGTGACTGCCTTGAAGATCAAAGGCGTGCCGGTGGAATATGCACCGCCTAAGGAAGGTGGCGTGGTGCTCAACGTGGCCGAATGCGCCATCGCTAAAAATGACCAGCCGGAACTCGCGCAGAAACTCGCCGCTTACCTGCTGACCCCGGAAGCTCAGGCGCCAGCACTTGAGTTTGGTGACCAGATCCCGTCCAACCCGAAAACCCCGACCAGCGAGAAAACCAAAGGCCAGGTCGCGGCCATGAACAAATACCTGGAGACCGCCGTCACCATCGACTGGGATCAGGTCAACCAACTGCGCCCAGAATGGAACGCCCGTTGGAACCGGTCGGTAGAGCGATAGGTTACACCCACCGCGATAAGGGCGACGCGGACTGCCTGGCTCACCGAGGTGTCCTTATCGCGAGCAAGCTCGGCTCCTACAGGGATCGTGGTTATTCAGACACACCGCGTTATCGTTCATCGCGGGCAAGCGCGCTCCTACGGGATCTGTAGGCTTTCGTTGGAGCGAGGCTTGCCCGCGAATCAGCCGATCGCCTACCCCTGTGGGAGCGGTGCTTGCCCGCGATGAAGGCGACGCGGACTGTCTGGCTCACCGGGGTGTTCTTGTCGCGAGCAAGCTCGGCTCCTACAGGGATCCAGTTCCGTCTGGGACATCGCGTTATCGTTCATCGCGGGCAAGCGCGCTCCTACGCGGTATGTGGGCTTCGGTTGGAGCGAGGCTTGC
>Ga0247735_1000199_pt1 | contig 26250 bp, 30 predicted proteins | sample UWRJL178409R2_FD_180934 | JGI IMG/M metagenome (GOLD analysis project Ga0247735, IMG submission 180934) | Plant litter microbial communities from Arlington Agricultural Research Station in Wisconsin, United States - UWRJ-L178-409R-2 | ecosystem: Environmental > Terrestrial > Plant litter >... | reverse complement strand
TGCCTGGAGTCTCAGCGCCATTGCCTACTCACCCATTCAAACAAGAAGACGTCCCGCTCGTATTCCCGCGGGACGTTTTCTGACTCGCGCCGTAATACAACCGCACCGCACCGCAGCCCCGGCATGGGGGTAACACGTCGTTATCGCGGCCGCAGCGAGCGTCACCGTGGCACGTGGTGCTGGGCTGCGTTCTGAATAACCGACAGGGCAAATGCGATCTCGTTGGCTCGTAACAGCGAGTACTCAATGCCTCCAGCGCCGTCGCTCACGATCAGGTCCCACTGCGCGGGATAGTGGATGAGGGTGGCGGTGAAGGTTCCGCACGTGAACACGCGCACGTTGCGCAGGGTTATGTCTGAATGGTCGATCCAGCCCGACAGTGCTCCTTCGCCGGGAAACCCCGGGAGGCCATAGGGATCGATGACGTCCATGATTTTCCTCACGGTGGCAGTCAGTCAATGACAGGTCGAGTGGTCCAGGTCCCCAACAGGATATGGATGTGCTCATCCCGAGCAGGCCTGGCAAGCAGGCCCGTAGTCGCATCGGTGTGAGCAGCGGCGATCATCATTCCACGCTGCGTCGCTGAGTTTACGACGGGGTAAACAATCGGTGCCCACTGCCTGTCGGGAATGCTCCTAGTGCGTTTCGTTGGGCTGGCCTACTGCTGCGCGACCCGCTCCAGCAGCGCCCGGGTGCGATTGGGCATGGTCTCGGCGAGCGAGATTACGGTGCTCGAGCGAACGATGCCATCGATCGCGAGGATCTCCCCCGTCACCCGGTGCAGGTCGCTGGTGTCGCGTGCGACGACCTTCAACAACAGGTCGGAATCCCCCGTGGTGGAGTGGATCTCCACAACCTCGGGAATTTTCTCCAGCAGGGCCGACGCGTTCGCCGCCACACTCTGGCTGATGGCCAGCGAGACAAAGGCGACCATTCCGTACCCGAGCATCGCTGGGGACACCCGCTGGCTGAAACCGCGCAGTGGCCCGCGGTGCAGCCGCTGCAGCCGGGCATGCACGGTATTCCGCGAAATCCCCAGGGTGCGCGCTAGGGCGAGGGTCGACGCATCGGGCTCATCGTCCAGAGCAAGTAGGATTCGTGCATCGAGCGCATCGATCGAGTTCATACTGTGCATTCTGCCCTGCTCGACCGGTAAAACAGAGCGAAAAGCGAAGCCCACCAGCACGAGCTTGCGCTCCCTGCACAGCAAGACGATGATCCTTCCATGACGACTCCGGTGGACCAGCGCAACACCCTGCCCACCCCGCTTCCGATCGCAGTGCTTCGACACTCGATCGTGGACGACGTTGTGGGCATCCTCACCGGAACCTTCGTCGCCTCCCTCGGCCTGTTCCTGCTGACCACCGCGGGTGTGGTGACCGGCGGCACCGCCGGCCTCGCCCTGCTGCTCAGCTATACGATCGCCTTGCCATTCGGCGTGATTTTCTTCGCCGTCAACCTGCCCTTTTTTGTGCTGGCGATCTGGAAGAAGGGCTGGAACTTCACCCTCCGCACTGTCATCTGCGTGGCCATCGTCTCGGTGCTCTCCAGCATTCACCCGCAGGCGATGCCGAACCTCGACATCAACCCGGTGTACGCCGCGATCGCCGGCAACCTGCTCGCCGGGATCGGACTCTTGGTGCTCTTCCGCCACAAATCCAGCCTCGGCGGCTTCAACATCCTGGCGCTCATCATGCAGGAACGCTTCGGCATCCGCGCCGGCTACGTCCAGATGTCCCTCGACATCATCATCGTGGCCGCCTCACTGACCGTGGTCTCCCCCACCGCCGTCCTGCTGTCCGCGACCGGCGCCGTCATCCTCAACCTCGTGCTCGCCATCAACCACCGCCCAGGGCGATACACCGGCGCGTAGACGGATGCTGGGCACACAGCCCTAGTCTTCGATCAACCAGCTGTCACTGGAGCACCCGGTGCCCGCCGGCGCGCCCACCAGCACAAGGGGCCCCTGGATTACCGGACGTGTGGCGTGGAAGAAAAATCCGTCGAGTCCCGTTGTGGTGATCCGGTAGGTCGATCCGAGTTTGAGGTTGTTCCACTGGCAGTCCGGGTCGACCACTGTGATCACCGCAGTGGTTTCTGTCCTGAGATCGCCGCATTCCGCCGTGGTCAGTACCCGGTAATTGGGATCACGACGCACCTGCACGGTAGCGATGCTCTCCACCGTGCAGTCCCTCGTCCGCTCCGTCGCGTTATAGACGGCAAGGCCGCCGGCAACGATGCCGACCGCGAGTAGGGCCAGCCCGACCATAAGGAGCAGGTTGCGTCTACGTGGCGACTTCCCCGCCCCCGGTGGGTTCAAGCGCGCAGTGCGTCTACTGCTTCGCGAAGCGCCGAGTCACTCGGCTCGACCAGGTACTGGCCGTCGGGAAACACGATGACCGGAATGCGCATTGCGCCGCTGATGCGCTGGGCGGTGGCTGACGCTTCCTCGTCGTTCTCGACGTCGATGTAGTCGAAAGGCTGTCCCATTCGATTGAGCGCTGCTTTCGACCGGGTGCAGTCCCCGCACCACCCTGTGCCGTACATCACGATGGAGGCGGTCGAGTCGGGAGTGGTGCTGGGCATAGGTTGGTCTCTCTCGTTGCTGGGCGCCGTATGGCGAGGTCCCATGATATGCGTCACGCATGGCAACGATGCTGTGGATGGCGACGTTGCCGACCGTCTATTCGTCGAGCGTGTTGCCCGCGAAACTTGTCAGTCCTCACATCGGCCAGCTTTCGCTTGTGGAATCCGGGACAACTCCGATCGAGAAATCGAAAAAGATCGGGAATGTCCCATCGATTCCGTCGGCATATTAGGGATACGTCGCAGCAACGGTCTCTTCAGTCAGGTTCGGATCGAGCTTAAGGAAGAGTTCCATCACGGTTCCATCCGTCACGCGATAGTCCACCGTGCTGGTGCCGACCACAACGATGACGTCAACATCGACATCGTTTTTGAACACACTGGTGATATTGATACTGGCAGTATCTGCACGCTAACGACCGTCGCGGATCGCCCGGGGATTCACGTCCGGGCCATTGTTCAGGATGATCAAGGGACGGTCGGAGTTCGGCGACGGGATGTTGAGGTCCATCGTTGTCAGATCGATGTACGTCAACGCTTCTTCCGCTTTCCACTCCTCCCACCCATTTGCCGTGTCGTAGGCCCGGGAATCGAGGCCCTCTTCGACGACGAACATCTCGCCTTTACCGACACCAGCTGTAGACAGTGTTCTGAGGTCATTTTCGCCACGCAGTTAACTCAACCTTCGTGAATGCTCCCGTGCCCGCAATCGCGCATCTGTCTTTTCGAAAGCAGCCACTCAACTCTTCCGTTCCAAACGCCAACCACGTGCGCTCACAAGCACCTTGATACCTACCCATGGCCGCGCTCGGTCGCAATAAATCACATACATTTGGTGAAAAACGGCTGATGGCAGACTGTCACAAACTGGGATTGTTTGTGTCGGTCTGGGTGGGTGCATCTGACTGGGAACAGGCACAAGCGCTGTGTGCTGCCAAGCTCAGCAAATGTTATTCCCTCACATTTATGTAGAACTTCGGCCCGACATTGACTGGTCCAATTTCGTTGTCGGCTTGATCACTGCCATCGGGACGCTCGTGGCCCTGTGGTTTGCGTTTCGTCAGACAAAGGAGGCACGAGGACTCGCCCGGGAAGCTTTGGTTCGCGAACATGATGCACGCAAGGAAGCGATCGAGCGCGAAGATGCTTTCCGCCTCGTGGAACTAAACAGAGGCAAGCAAGAATTACTGACTGCCAGAGCTGAAAAACAGGCCGTTGACTTCGAGGCTGTCGCCAAGTGGCGCGAACCCACAGACACGGACGGGGGCTGGGAAACCGAATCTTTCATCTCAAATCACAGCAGCAGTCCAGTTTATGAAGTCGTTGTGTTCATGGTCACAGAGTCCATCTATGACGAGGCGGGTACGCCTCCCGGTTTCCGACCACCCGTCATACCCACCCCCGCTGAAGTGGAAACCTTCCCCAGGCTTGCTGGCGGCGAGAACGTCAGTCTGGTAAGCCACGTGTTTACTGATAACTCTTATGGATGGAGGCTTCCATCTCCGGCGCTAACCGTTTATTTCACTGACATCTATGGGTGCCGTTGGCGACTCATGCCCGATCGACATCTCTTTCTCGAATCAATGCGAACGGTGGCGGACAAGTCCGCCGAGAATCTGCCGGAGACCGCAGCGGTCTAGAGCCTTCGTGCCGCAATAGCGGACCCTTCGCAATCTCGAATATCCGTTGAGAACGTCTCACGCTTATTTTGTAACGGGGATCGCCCAGTAAAAGATGACGTCGATGACGTTCGAAAATGCTGAAGCGCATAGTGCCACTAATCGTCTCGCCTGCTGCAGATAGGATTCGACCATGCCCAAATCGGACTTTCGTCGCCTACTTCATCGCGTCCAGCGAACGCTTCGATTGAAACGAGTGGCAATACCCGCGATCGTTGCGCTATGCGCCGTCACGACCGGACTCGTTGTAACTGCGGGAGCAGTTTCCTCGCCACCGCAGTCCACTTCTACCGTGGTAATACCTGGAGTCACGGACCCCATCGAAGCGCGCTTCACCAAACCGGTGGTGTATTGGATTGGAGATTCCTATACCGAAGGATCCGGCATGGGGGGAAACGACGAAAAGAACTATTCCGCGATCGTCTCAGATCACTACGGATGGAACGGATTCAACAAAGGTATCGGCGGAACCGGGTACTTGGCCGAGGGAGGTGTCGGGGGGCTGAATTTCGGAAGCCCTTCCCGTGTCAACCAAATCGGCACTAACGCCCGGCCCAGTCTGATCTTCATCGTCGACGGCGTGAATGATCTAAACAAGCCACTCGACGAAGTTCGGGCAGCCGTTGATGCGACGTTCAAGTCATACATTCACGCATCACAGAACGGTGAACTTATCGTCGTTGGTTACATCGTTCCGGGACCAGCGAGTGACGTGTTCCTTGAAGCGAATGCGATGCTTCGCGAAATAGCAGACGCCAACGGGCTCACTTTCTGGGACCCCGCTGAGGAGGATTGGCTGAAAGGTCGTCTCGACTTGATCGGGGAGGATAATTTCCACCTCAACGATGCGGGGCACGAGTATCTTGCTCAGAAATTCATCGAGCACATCGATGAGGCAGGACTCGCCGCCCAGGCGACAGCAACGCTCGACAGCTACTACGAATAGCAGCTGTCGAGCGTCAATCACACTGCGAGAGCGCTTAGGTCGCGGCGAAACTCGATCTCGATTCGCTGCGCAAGGGCGATCGATCCAGCTGGTTCCGCGTGGAGTCCGTCGTTGCTGAGGAAGAGGTCCCGCGTACCATTCCCAGCGACAGCGCCTACCTGCCCAGTACCGGTGTACATGTAGGTTTCCAGTTGCCAGCGCACCGATGCTCCGGGCGCAACACCGCTAAACGAAACGGTGTCGGCAGTGACGCGCCATACCGATCCGAGGTAGGTCACGCGGTCCCCAGGGGCGTAGGTAGTGGCCGGGTTTTATGCGGCTGGCGGGGTCGCAGTGGGAAGCCCGATCATGTCGTGGAATGCGATCACGTTGGCGGACGCCAATGCGGATACACGAATCGCGTCGTTGACGGTTGCACGTTCAGTCGCGATAGTGTCGGTTGCGTTGCTGGGCTGCACGCCAAACACAACCTGTGGCGCGCTTGGCACTGCTGCCGCATAAGCCGCGAAGGCGGCGAGCGATGCGGCCGCGAGGCCGGGCAGGTCGTCGTTGATCCCTCCGAGGAACAGGAAGGCAGCGGGCGTTCGTTCGACCGCTTTCGCGACAGTGGAAGCTGACCCGAAGGTGCCGCCGCCCGTGGATGCAACATACCCTCGGCCACCGAATGATGCGTTGATAACGTCCATGCCGAGAAGCCGCCCGAGGATCACCGCGATGGCTTGGAGCATCGGAGACGGCGTGCTGCCCGCCCCGAATGAGTCGGTGACGATGGCCAGGATTGGCATCGCGGGGGCGGGGGGGTGCCCCTATGTGGTTCGTCAAGCGGCAACGGCATAATCCGATTCATAAAGCGTGCCGTCGCGGAGCATCGCGAACATGACATCGCAACGGCGTCGTGCCAAGGCAATCAGAGCTTGGTTATGACGTTTTCCCTGGGCGATCTTCCGGTCGTAATACGTCCGCGAGATCGGATCCCGGAGCGCTGCGAAGGCAGACAGGAACATGGCCCGTTTGAGGATCTTGTTGCCCCGGCGCGAGGGATGCTCGCCCCGGATCGAGGACCCCGATCGACGGGTCACCGGTGCCAGGCCGGCATAGGCAGCGAGGTGGCCAGCGGTCTCGAAGTGTTTGCCGGCGACTTCGGTGAGGAGCCTTGCTGCGGTCCTGACGCCGACTCCCGGCATGCTCGTCAGGACGGGCGAAAGAGGGTGAGCCTCCACCAGCTTCTCGACAACGACCGCGATCTCTGACCGCTGCCGGCGCAGGGCGGCGAGCTGCTCGGCCAAGCGCGGCAGCACGGTCGCGGCGGCATTGGTGCCGACCACGACGACAGTCTGCTCACTCAAAGCCTGGGTAATTTCTTCGGCCAGACGACTCCCCATCCGCGGCGCCAACTTCAGCAACCGGTTCGCCATCCGAGTCGTGCCGGCCTGCTTCATCGCCGCCGGCGACGGGTAATGCTGCAGCAGGTCCAGCATCGCCGGATGGTCCAGATGCGGGCCGACAACCCGCTCCAATGCGGGGTGGATCTGGGTCAGCAGGCCGCGGATGCGGTTGCTGGTCGCGGTCATCTGGCCCAGGATGTCGTCGTCGAAGCCGCAGAGCATCGACAGCTCGGCAACGGATTCATCGGCCAGCTGGATCGACCGCAACGCATGCGGCAATGTCCGCGCAGCTTGGGCGATGATGGCCGCATCCCGGGCATCGGTCTTCGCCTCGCCGGCATGCAGGTCGGCGATGCGCCGCATCGCCAACCCCGGCAAGTACCCCACTAAGACGCCTTCGGCTTGCGCGACGGCGATCGGCAGCGCACCAATCGTTGCCGGTTGGTCGACGACAACCAGGACGGTTCCCTGCTGTTTGAGCCTCTGCAGCACGGCCCGCATCTTGGCTTCATCGTTCGGCAGGGCCTTATCGAAGATCACTTTGCCGACCCGGTTCAGGGCCACGGCGTGGTGTTCGCCTTTGCCGACGTCGACACCGACGAACACGTCGACGCTGTCGTAGTTCTCGATCATCACTACTCCGCTCGCTCGGGTTTTCGCGGCCTGGTCCATAGCGTCAAGTCCCGGCATCCACGTTACGAACGGCCAAAAACTAAGTCACGGCCGAGCCCCTATTAGCGATCACCCGACGCCAATCAGGTCCGGTGACAACACCCCCCGGATCATGGACGACTGGGGGCAAAAGTCATGCCGGACCTGACAGGCCAACACCCATCCAGTTCACACTGTTTGGGCACACGAAGAAAGTAACGGGGTATCGAAGTCGTGACGGGGAAGCGGAACGCACTCCACCCATACATGTTCGCCGTGTAGATCGTGATGCGTCGACGCTTGCTGCCGGGAAAGACGAGCTTCGTGTGCTGCATCACACCGGCACTTGTGGCGGGAATGCCACCAGCGTTCATCACGTAAGGCAACGCGCTGGTCGGTGCGCTGTCTACGAATACGTGGATCCGAGTGGCGTTTGCCGTCTGCTCTCGCCAGGAGAATTTCAGCGTGTCGCCATCCATTAAGAAGTCACGACCTGAATAGTCGGCACTGATGGCGTTGACCGAGTTGACTGCGTCCCACGTGCCCTTGCGACCAAGGATGGTCAGGTTCTGACTCAGCGGGTTTTCGAGACGCCCAGAGACGGTGGCTGCGGTGCCCCACGTAACGGTAGGCATGTCCGTCGTCACTGCGGGGAACGGGTTGACGTTGATCGGCCCCAAGCGGCTTGCCAGCTTTCCGCTTGCAACCTGCGCCGCGCTGGCGACTGCGAAGCTATCCAAGCGTCGTCCGGTGCTGTCCTTCATGTACGCCATTAGATTGCCTCCGAAGTGATGTCAGCGATTTCGCCGGTCGTGGGGTTGACGCTGATGATGACGTGACGGGCCGCGATTGGGCTACCGTCGACGCTGCTACGGAACGACACAAACTCAAACTTTTGTTCCGTGCGAGCGTTTCATCTTCCTTGCCAAAATTGCGGAATCGTGAAGTCGCCCTCATCTCGGCAGACGTGATGACCGATGACTTTGACTGATTTCGCGCGTTTCAGTATCGACACCTGTTGCAGGCGTAGTGTCGCGAGTGCCGGTCAAGCAACATCCTGGTTGTGTTCGGCCCAGACCCCGCCGTGTCGCATCGACACGTTCAGAGGGGAAAGAAATGGGTACGTTCACTTACGATTCGGGACTCGCCGTTCACTTCGACGATCGTGTCTTGGCGCACATTCAGCTCGTCATCGGAGCAAAGCTCCGTCGCAGTGAGTGCTTCTACTTCAGTTGGAAGAGCGACATGGAGCTTGGTGGTGGACAGACCACGGTCTGGATCCACCCCAGCGTTTCCCTGATGTACCAATATCCCGGAGGAAAGATGCCGATGATCGACCGATCGTGGATCGAGGCGTTGTCGGTCTCGGCGAACTCGCCGGGTGGACTCCACCTGGTGCCGGAACCCGACCGCCTGAACCACTCCGACACGGGCACCGTCGACCACTCCAAGGAGTTGATGGCGCACCGGTCTTAGGACACCACAGGGCGGTGTTAGCGCGACTGCGGTGACACCGCATTGGGATCCTGCCGAAGCACATCGATAAATCCCGCTGCCAGTCGTGTGGGTTTGGGGCCCGCCCGGACCGCGTCGACGTGGCGGAACGCCGCAGGGTCTGACAATCCAGTCTCCGTGATGCCGGGCGTCGAGATCGCGCTGTATGGCAGGATGCTGATGCCGAGTCCTGCAGCTATGAGACCACGAATTGTGTGCGCGTCAGCAATTTCGTAGGCGATCTTCGGTTCGAAGCTGGCATCGTGGCACAGCTGCACAACGATTACCCGCAGGCTCGATTCACGGGATAGCATCACAAACGTCTCGTCGCGCAGCATACTGACCGAAATCTTGGGCTCTTCAAGGATCTTCCCTCACCTACCTGCACGACGAGGTGCACCACAAATTCAGCGCCAGCGCCGCAGCAGCGTACATCGCGGGGACCACGGTGGGCGGGGCCCTTGGCCGGCTGATTGCCGGTCCGGTAGCTTCGTACCTCGACTGGCGCGGCGGGCTAATGGTTGTGGCAATCCTGTGTGCGATCTCCGCGGCTGGTTTCCTCTTGGTCGTACCTCAAGCTCGAGGTTTCACCTCGGACCAACGCACCACGCTGGGCGACGTCGCCCGCGGTGTCAGAACGAGCTTGTCCAACCGCGTTCTCATCGCCCTGTACGCCCAAGGGGCGCTGCTGATGGGCTCGTTCGTCGCCGTCTACAACTTCTTCGCCTTCCGCCTCGAAGCGCCACAGTTCGGCGTACCCGCCGGATTGGCCGCGTTCATCTTCGGCGCCTACTTCGCAGGCACCGTCTCCTCCCGGATTGCGGGCGGCCTGGCCGGCCGCTTCGGCCAGCGCGCCGTCGTCCTCAGCAACTGCGCCATCATGGTTGCCGGCTTAGCGCTCACGTTCATTCCTAACGTGATTGTGATGATCGTAGGACTCGTCTTGTTCACCTTCGGGTTCTTCGGAGCGCACTCCACCAACTCCATCTGGGTGGGACGCAATGCCCCGGCAGCTCGCGCCCAGGCCATCTCGATCTACAACATCGCTGTCTACATCGGATCCGGCGTCATCGGCTGGTTAGCCGGATTCGTCTGGGCTGGCTACTCCTGGGGCGGCGTGTGCGTGCGGGTCGGAGCCCTCATGGCGATGTCCGTTGCGATCCTCTTGGCAAACGGCAGACGTCGGTCGGCGCGGGACTGAATCGGCTAGTCGCCGAAGGCGGACACTCTCCAGTTCACAGTTCCTAGGGGAGGTCTTTGACCCGGCGTGCGGGCACCCCGACGTAGAGACCGTTGGGTTCGGTCGACTTGGTGACTACCGAACCCGCTCCTATGACGCATCCATCGGCGATGGATACGCCTGGAAGCACAATGGCACAACTCCCGATCCAGACACCTTCACCGACAAATATGGGAGAAGACGTAAGTCTTCCGGCACGCTGACTTGCAGGGCCCAATAGGTGGGTCGAGGTGACCAGTCGAACATGATCGGCGATGCGGACGCCTGTTAACGCCAACCGAAAATGGGGCCACTTTCGCCAACTGAAAATAGGGCCACGGTTGTGTGGTTCTAGTGTGCCGTAGTCGCCGGCAGCTGGTGGTTCTTCAACCGGTAACTGGTGCCTTTGAGGCTGATGACGTCAGCGTGGTGGACGATGCGGTCGATCATCGCCGAGGCCACCGTGGGATCCCCGAACACGTCTCCCCAGCGGCTGAACGCCAAATTTGACGTCAAAATCAGTGACGCTTGTTCGTATCGGGACGAGACAAGTTGGAAGAACAGATTCGCGGCGTCCTGGTCGAACGGGATGTAGCCGACTTCGTCAACGATGAGGACGCTGTAACGGCGCAGCCGTTTCAGCTCCGCATCGAGCCGGCCATGGGAATGGGCCTGCTGTAATCGCGCGACCCAACCGACGGCGGTATCGAACAACACCCGGTGGCCGGAGTGGGCGGCCTTGATGCCAAGACTGATCGCGAGGTGGGTTTTGCCGGTCCCGGGTGGGCCCAACAGCACCACGTTCTTGCCCTCCGACAGAAACACCCCGGTGCCCAAGTGGGCGATCAGGTTGCGGTCCGCCGACGGTTGGTGGTCGAAGTTGAAGTCCTCCAACGTCTTGAACCCCGGGAACCGCGCCGCTTTGATCCGTAATGCAGCTCCGGATGCTTCGCGCTCGGAGACCTCCCGGGACAGGACCGCGGCGAGGTATTCCTCGTGGGACCAGCCGGCCTCTCTCGCTTGGTCTCCCAGGCGTCGGAAGGCGTCGCCGATCCTGGGGGCGCGCAGCGCGCGGGCGTAGTACTCAATCTGCGACGCGATCGGTGAACCAGTATTGGCGCTCATCGGAGGACCACCAGCGCCGGCGGGGCAACAGGTTCTGCCGGGGTGAGGCCGAAGAGGGTGTCGTAGTGCGCCAGCGATGCCGTCTCCACCACCGCCAACGCCGGAGCTTTGCGGCGTTGGGAGCGGTGTTGGGCGCGCAGCTCCCCGGCGCGAACCACATGGGCGGGATCGATGACGCTCACCTGCCGCGCCCACTGGCGCGGATGCGAGGTGACGAGTTGCCCGTCGTGGTGGACATCGATGGTCTCCAACCCGGCGCTGACATGCACGAGGCGGCCGATCAGGGCCGGATCGACGGAGTAGTCGTTACTGAACGCGCGGACCATATAGTCCCGGGGCAGGCGGACCGTGTTGCGGAACATCACCTCCGGAGCCACCGGCGGCAGCAGGCGCATCGCGGCCCGATCCTTCACCACCAGGTCGATGGGGCGGCCGCGGCGGGAACGCGAGTATCGGCTGTTAGCGATCGGCAACCAGGAGGCCATCTGGGTGTTGAAATCCTCCGGCGAGGAAAAGCTGCGGCCGGGCATGAACCGGCCCCGGAAGAAGCGATTCATCCGCTCGACCATTCCTTTGGATTCCGGATCCCGCGGCGCCAGCAGCTTGATCTCGCAGCCCAACGTCCCGGCGAATGCGGCGGCAGCCTCGGTGAGTTTGCCGCGGCCGATGCCGGTCTCGTTGTCCCACAACAACCTGGTCGGAACGGCCCCCGCGTCCTGCAGCAGCGACCACATCCCGCCCAATAGATCCGGGGTTGTCCGGGTGGGCAGCATCCTGGACTGGATGAACCCGGAGTTCGCCGACGTCATCACTAATACCGGCGGTTTATCGACCTGATCCCGGCCCAACGGCAAGTCCTCATGGGGGAACCAGAGATCACACTGCATCTGGAACCCGGGCTCGTGTACGAGCCGGTCGACGGGATCGGGGACCCGGTAGTCGGGGCGGATCTCGGCAATCTTCGCCCGGAACAACGATTCCGACCCCGTCCAGCCCACCCGTTCGGCGATGGTCGCCGCGGCCATCGTCGGCGTTGCTGCCAGCAACGCTCGCGCCTGCGGCGCGAACGCGTCAAAGGACGAGCCGGTGGCTTCGCGTTGATACGTCGGCGACCGGTCCGCGGCCAACGCACGATCCACCGTCCCCCGAGACACGCCCAACTGTCGTGCTATTTCCCGCTTCGACACTTTCTCCGTCGAATACAGGTGGCGGATCTTCGCCCAATCGTCCAATGTGATCACCCTTAATGCTGCTGGGTGGCCCTGTTTTCAGTTGGCGTTATTGGTCCTGTTTTGGGCTGGCGTTAACAACGCCGTTGGATACGGTGATAGGTGCGGTCGAATCGAAAAAACATTGAGAGTTCACAAAGACGTTATTCCCGATAATGATCGAACTGTCGCCGATGAAATGGGCACCACCGTAGATGACGACGTCGGCTCCGATATGGATTCCGGTTCGCCGGAAAAGCCTCGACCGATATCGATGAGGGGTCAGGGGCATTCCGCCTACGGCTAAGAGAAAATCCCGGCCATAGTGACGCTTCATTTGGTCACTCCTCTCCGTTCGAAAAACGGTTCGCTTCTATCCTGAGCTGCAAGGTGGCATGCCCCATTCTCGCTACTTATGGGCGGCGAAAATAGCGTCTGATAGCGAGAATGTGTCAACCCGACGGGTTGCTCCTGCCCAAGCTGCTAGCGGCAACGTCAGCGAGACGAGACACGACAGAATTATTAGGAAAGCTCCGATACAACGGTAGCAATGACGCCGGTGCACCGAATCAGATGCCATAGCCTGTCGATTGCGCCGCGCGTATCGCCATTGTCAATTGATATTTTAGATCGAAACGTAAACGCCCGGCGATCTATGCGTCGTCCCCACCTACGCAACCGGCTGGGGCAACTCAAAAAGACCGGACTGACGCATGCTCCGCAGTTCCATCCACGGGACGTTGCAGTGTTTTTTAGTACGCGCCATCTCTGGCCAGCACTGCTTTTGCAGTGCGCCACAAGATAACGAGGTCTCCCGTCATCGACCAGTTTTCTACGTAATACAAGTCCAGACGCACTGTGCTTTCCCACGAAAGATTGGACCGGCCGCTCACCTGCCATAGGCCGGTGATTCCGGGCTTCACGAGAAAACGTCGGTGAACGTGGTTCTCGTATATGGCGACTTCGCTCTCGAGCGGGGGGCGCGGACCCACCAAAGACATCGAACCGCCAAGCACGTTGAAGAGCTGAGGCAACTCATCGAGACTGAAGCGCCGCAAAATCGCTCCGATGGGAGTAACCCGGGGATCGTTCTTCATCTTGAACATCACAGAGTTGCCCTCGGCACGATCGTCACTCTGCAAATCTGCTAACTTCTGCTCCGCATCGACGACCATCGAACGGAACTTCAGCATCTTGAAATGTGTTCCGTTCAGCCCGACACGCTCCTGCCTAAACAAAACAGCCCCAGGGGTGCTCAGTCGCACGGTAACGGCAATGATGGCAAGAACCGGTGAAAGACAAACAATGAGAATGGCGGCGAATACAGAGTCAAACGCTCGCTTCGAAAAACGCTTCAATCCCTCATACCGGGGTGTTTCCACATGGATCAAAGGCAAACCCGCGACCGGCCGCATGTGAATGCGTGGACCACCAATATCGGTGAGGCTCGGCGCCAGCACGAGGTGCTGTCGTCCGGGCTCGAGGGACCAACTTAGTTGTCTGATTCGCTCTGGTGGCAGCTCATCACTGCTTGTGACGACTACGGTGTCTGCTCCAACCGCCGCCATCGTCTCCTGCAGCTGGTCAAGATTCGTTGACATAGGGATGTTGGTCCCGGGAAGATATTCACCGATTAGATTCCCCGGAACACAAGCGCCCACGACTAAGTACCCTGCCTGTGGCTCCCTGGCAAGGTCGGCTGCGATCGCAGAAACACTAATGCGTGATCCGACCAGAAGCACCTTGGAGGAATAATGTCCTTTCGCACGCTCGGCCGTCAGCCACTGCCTCCAAATCCAACGGCTCGCGAGCAAAGCAAGGAGGCCGATCGGAAGCGTGATTATCAGGTAGCCCCGAGCTATATCTATTTTTAGCAGGAATGCAACAATTGCAACGACGCCGAATAGTCTGATAGTCGCATCAATAATTCGCTTGTACTCGAGAGTCCCGGTTCCTACAACTCGCGAATCTCGCGTTCCAAACATTGCGAGCGCCGCGCACCACGCCGCGATAAGTACCGCTGACACTGCCGCGTAGCTCAGATCTGTCTGGTCACCGAGCTGCATGATGTTTAGTGTCGAATCGGTAGACCCGAATCGGGCAATTTGCGCTCCGATCACTGACCAGCCGATGACAACTATGTCAGTCACAATAAGCCGATTCGCGTAGATGCGAGACCATGGTTGGACATTGTCCCGCGCCTCTACAGCGTCGACCTCGAACGTAGAACTTTTAGCATCAGCCATCGCGTGATAACCCCCGATCCGATGGTATCGCGCTCTAGTGACTGCGACGAAAACTTATTCGGGGTGAAACTGTGGCCACCGCTGGAAAGTTGGCAATTATCTGTTCAGGACAGCGGCTCGGTCAACTACCGCTCGGAGCTCTGCCCATGCGAGCCGTGACGAAATCTGGGGTCAATACTGTTCGCGAGAGGCAGTAGGGTCCAAGACCCCTCCGCTTTCGTCGAGGTAGCAAGCACCGCATAGCGATTCATAAGCCACATCGGCGCCGTCAATAGCGACTTGTGAACCGGAGAATATGAACTGCTCACCAACCTTCCGCGCGTTGAAAACAGCCTTTCTCCCACAGCGACAAATTGTCTTCAACTCTTCAAGTGAGTGAGCTACCTCGAGAAGTCGCCGACTTCCCGGAAATGCGACAGTTTGAAAGTCGGTTCGGATTCCGTAGGCAAGCACAGGAACTCCATCGAAAATTGCTATGCGAAGTAAATCGTCAACTTGAACAGACGACAGAAACTGCGCTTCATCAACCAAGAGACAGGAGACATCGATATTCGTGTTTGCCACTACGCCTGCCCGCTCGCGCAAAAAAGCAACCCGAAGATTTTCGTGGGGTGCAACTGTGAAATCGACCGCGCGAGAGACCCCCAGACGGGACACAATTAGTGAATCACCTTTCGTGTCCACGTCGGGCTTCGTGAGTAGAACCTGCTGGTTTCGTTCTTCGTAGTTGAACGCGGCCTGAAGCAAAGCCGTGCTCTTGCCGCTATTCATCGCACCGTATCGAAAATAGAGCTTAGACACGTCCAGCGGTCCTTTCCGTGAAACAGAGTGCGAACAGTGAGCCTTGAGGAAGGGCGAATCGGACACAGGCGTGGATCACGAAAACGCGAATCCATTCATGCACGCTGAATCGGCAGACGCGACAACGCGCCACTCTTCAAACACTTCCCCCGATATCAACGGTATCCCGCTCCAACCAGTCGGCGCTGCAATGCTGTCGGTTTCCACGCTAGTCGCGATGTCTAAGCACGGCTCACTCTCGATGACCGGTACGACGCGTGGAATCGACACTATTGAGACTTTAACAGCAAAGAGGACTGCCAGTCTGGCAGTCCTCTTTGTGAAGCAGTGTTAGAACAAGTGTTAAGCGGTCGCGCGGCTTCGGCGAACAAAAGCGAGCACTGAAACGAGGCCGGCACCCAGAACGAGAAGTCCGCCTCCGAACCAAACGTACGGCGTTGCGTCAACGCCAGTGCTGGCCAGAGCGCCACCGGTGGAGGCAACCGGTGCAGCGACGGCTCCGCCGCCTGAAGCGTCCGTCGGTGCTGCTGTTACAGCCATCGAAACAACATCAGAGAAAGTACCAGCGGTAACAGTCATTGAGTATGTCGAGCCGACAGGTGCGTTAGACGGCAAGTTCACAACGAGGTTGAGCTCACCGTTCGCATCTACAGCCAAGCCGGTGCTGTTGTATGTGCTTACGGCGGCCAGAGTGATCGACGCGCCCTCAGCGGCTGATTCGCCCGTCAGGGCAACGTCTGCCGCGGTTCCCGGAGCCTGGCCCGTGGGACCAGAAGAATACGGCACGACTGCGCTGGGCGCCCCCGTGTTCGGAGTTACTGGCGGCGCGTAAGCAAATGCCGAAGTCTGCGCGCCCAGCACGAGCGCTGCAGCGACGACAGTTGTCGCAAAAAGTCGTGTTTTCAAGTGATCCCCCTAGAAATGAAAGAAGGGATGTTCAGGCGACGAATCATCACTGAAATCCCTAGCTATGAGATGAAGTATACGGCAAATTACAGGTGTCGATCTAGTGCAAACATTACAGAGAGATTAACTTCCGGCAACTTGAGTGTTAAGTCCGGGAAGATGCAAGGCTGATGCACCGGTCTGTTCACCTTCGCTAGGAAGCGAAGCGCAGTCCAAAGCGTTGTCTAGTGACGTCACGGTAGGTGACACCATTGGCGTGTGCTGCAGTTCGACAGCCGATGCTGCACCGGCAAGTCCGACAAACCTCATCGTTACCGTTGACGTCTGCTGGGGGGTCAGTTCCACAGTTATTCCGGCCACTGAATGATCGCCATCTTCCGAAGCCACGAACACATACTCAGTGCCGTCGATTTGCGCGCTGTACGGAACGGATCCCGCGGGAGCGTAGACATAGATGTTTGTTCTAATGTTGCCGGCATCGACACCCGACCCTGTGGCGTAAACCGGATCCCCACCCGTCACGTAACGCGGTAAGCCCGTGGCTGCATCAGCTGGAGCATCCGACTTTAACTTGACCTGGATTTCGAAGTTGGGTCGACCATCGTTACGACACACGCCTGAAGCGATTCCAATTGCGCTCGACAGGTAGTAGTCCATTTTCGCGCCGGTCGAATCGTTGAAGTACACGCCAAAAGCAGTGTGGGATTCGCTGCTAATGGGTACGGTGCCGGCTAGTCGTGTGGTGGAAATGCGTGTTTGTTCGTCGTCTCTCGCGCTCCATACATGGATTCGATTTTCCGTGGCGCCTTCGGTCAAAGCCTTGACCAACGTCGGTGCATCTGCCGCGCCGTTCGTCATTGCCGAGAAGATCTGAGCCGTCACTCCGCCGAAGAAGGCGTCTTGCTCTACGGGATCCGCAAACATCGAGTAGACATCACTGAAAAGGACTTTTGCTGCATTGTCGGGAGTTAGCGTAATTCCGGCGCCCGCTTCAACCGGGCCGGTCGCACGCAGTATGTAGCTGAGGGCGACAGGGTCCAATGCAACGATTCCGTCAACCAACTGTCCGGTCTCCTGCTGCCACATCGCTTGCGCGATCTCACCGGTACGCGAGAATTCCGGTGTGCTGGTCACATCGAGCATGTAGCGACCAAGCGAGTCGCCGAATAGTGTTTTTTCAGATTCTGTAAGCATCAAAGCCTCTTCATCGAACTTCAAAATTCCAGCGGCCGATGAGAGCTCGCCGAGAGTTAGTTTCCCATTGTCAACGTTGACGACGGCGATGGCACCGGGGATACCACCTGTAGATCGAAGTTCAGCATTGCTGAGCGAAAACAATAAATATTTGCGCGGCTCAGTGGCGCCCAGCATCGGCGGCAAAAGTGCCGCTGCTGTGTCCAGACTGTCTACGACGGACTTTGTTTCAGCGACCAGACCAACCAGCTGATCCACCGCTTCAGATATCTGAGGAATAGTTCCAGTGGTGTCGATCGTCGACGCCTGTGCATCGACTGATGCTAAAACCCCGCTCGCTGTCGATAGTGACGGGGCCGCTGCAATCAACGGAGCGAGGTCGAATGCACCGTCTTTCGGCGCAAACGAATCCAGTGTGAAAGTCTGAGCAAGTTCGACGAGAGGTGGCAGCGCTTCGCTTGCAACCTCGTCGATCATGGACGCCGCTTGACGGAATGCGGTCAGATTCTGACCCGCAAACGGAACCAACTCGGCCGCGCGCCAGATTGGATCCGACGTCAACGACGCAGCCGACGACGCTCGATCCTGCAGTTCCGCAACGTCGGGTGATATGTCCGTTCCGTCCGCCGCTATAGCCGTCGCACTAATCGTTCGAGCAAGCGGAACTGCACCTATCAGTTCATCCCGAGCCATCACCGCGCGTACAGAGACCCAAAGCGCAGCGAGCACCACAATTAGAAGCGCGAACGACAACGCCAGTCTAATTTTTTGAGATCGGCTTCGGATCTTTCGATGTGAAACGCTCATGTGCGCAGGTCCCCAAAATTCTTTCGCAACGTTGGAACGGCAACCCCTCAACATCCAATTGCGAATTGATCTAACTCCTGCGAACGGCGCCGTCGCCAGTATAAAGGCGACGTTGAAATAAGACGCCGATCTTTAAAGCCGCGTCACTCTATCAATTGCCAAGCGGCAGACAACTACTCTCGAAGAGTTTTGATGTTGGAACGATACCAATCAACCGTCGAGGTGATGCCCTCGACGAGATCAATCTGGGACGTCCAGCCAGCATTGGCAAGTTTGGTCACATCCAACAGCTTCTGGTGCATGCCATCAGGCTTGGAAGTGTCCCATCGGGTTTCTCCCGTGAACCCGACAACCTGGGCGATGGTCTCGGCCACTTGTTTGATCGTGACATCGCTGCCCGTTCCGACATTTACTTGCGCGGGACCATCGTAGTTCTCTAAAAGGTGAAGGCACGCAGCCGCCATATCGTCTACATGAAGAAATTCCCGACGCGGAGAGCCGGTTCCCCAGTTGGTCACAGACTCGGCGCCGGAGGTGACAGCCTCCTCGTAACGCCGGATGATGGCGGGGAGAACATGCGATCCCAGCGGTGAGAAGTTGTCACCAGGCCCGTACAAGTTCGTTGGCATCGCGGAGATCCACGGCAATCCGTACTGCTTGCGAACCGACTGGATCTGCAAGATCCCGGCGATTTTTGCGATTGCGTATGCATCATTGGTCGGCTCAAGATGCCCGGTAAGGAGGTATTCCTCCTTGATTGGCTGCGGGGACTGCGCGGGATAGATACATGACGAACCAAGGAACAGCACGCGCTCAACACCGACCTCGAGAGCAGCATCCAAAACGTTTAGCTGCATTTGCAGGTTGTCCGAAAGAAAATCGACGGGATAGGTACTATTTGCCATGATTCCGCCGACTTTGGCAGCAGCTAGCACGAGGTACTTCGGCTTGTTTGTACGAACATAATCGAATACCGCAGGACGATCCTTTAGATCGACCTCGGAATGGGTTGCGCCGATGAGGTTGGTGAATCCCTCGGCCTCCAGGTTCCGCCATATTGCGGAGCCGACAAGCCCACGGTGCCCCGCGATGTAGAAAGTTGCATCTCTATCAAGTGGCGCGGGCGTGAAAGTAGTTTGCTCTGTCAAAGTGTCCTCAAAACTGCCGCCGTATCAAAACTAGGAACTCGTCCGAAAATTTCAGCCTTGGAGCGAGGGCTCGCTATTCCAGCTTGCAAGATTGACCTTGTCAATCCACGGAGTTCCCGAGCTTGCGAGCGCTTCGATGTCGGCGTCGACCATTATTCGTGCCAGCTCGGCCGTGTCGATCTGAGGAACCCATCCAAGCTTGTCCGCGGCCTTCGATGCATCACCGACTAGTGCGTCGACCTCAGTGGGTCGAAGGTACCGCTCGTCGAAGCGAACGTGCTTCTCCCAGTCCAAGCCAGCACGCTCAAAAGATACCTGGACAAAGTCGCGAACTGTGAAGTTACCACCGGTTGCGAGAACGAAATCGTCGGGTTCATCGACTTGTAGCATGCGCCACATACCTTCGACATACTCCGCGGCGTATCCCCAGTCACGGATCGAATCAAGGTTCCCAAGATAAAGAAGGTCCTGTTTCCCCGCCTGGATTGCCGCGACCGCGCGAGTGATCTTGCGTGTGACAAAGGTCTCACCGCGTCGAGGGGATTCGTGGTTGAACAGGATTCCATTTACCGCGAACATGTCGTAAGCCTCGCGGTAGTTCTTTGTCACCCAGTAGCTGTAGACCTTTGCGGCGCCATATGGCGAACGCGGGTAAAACGGGGTGTCCTCATTCTGCGGCGGCGGCGTGGCGCCAAACATTTCGGATGACGACGCCTGATAAAACCGCGTGCTGATACCCGACATTCGAACGGCCTCAAGCATTCGAATGGTGCCAACGCCGGTTGTGTCGCCCGTGTGTTCTGGCTCATCGAATGACACTCGGACATGCGACTGGGCGCCAAGGTTATAGACCTCGTCTGGGTTGACCTCGCTCAGCAAGCTGACCAGACGCGCGCCATCGCTGAGATCACCATAGTGAAGGAACATCTTGGCGTTTGGATCATGAGCATCTATATAGAGGTGGTCGATCCGCGAAGTGTTGAAGGTGGAAGCGCGACGAATAAGGCCGTGAACTTCGTATCCTTTACCGAGAAGCAACTCAGCTAGATAGGACCCGTCTTGTCCGGTAATACCGGTAATAAATGCGCGCTTCGTCATATTTTCCCCCGAAAATTATGGCTATATGCAGCCGCCTAGCGACCATGCTTTTCTGCCAGGTTGGTAATTATTTCAGCATAGCGACTTATTGCGGAGTCGACGGATAACACTCTCGACTGGAAGAGCGCGCCATTCTGACCGAACTCGTCGCATAGCGTCTGATCAGCACCGAGTTCGAGTGACTTCTCCAAAAGCTGACCCGGATCGCCCGCGTTCACGCGAAGGCCCGCGCGAGCTGTCTCAATCTCTTCAGCGGTTATTGAGCCGGCATCTGTAGCAGCAATTACCGGTCGCCCAGCAGCAAAATACGAGGTCAGTTTACTTGGGACTGCCATTTCCGTAACGCCAGGCTTTTCATTCACCAGCAATATATCTGCAGCCGCCATTGCACCTTGGAAGTCCTCATCGCTTAGCGAGTTCATGAACTCCAGTCTTTCAATTCCAACCCCGATTGCCTCGAGCATGTCGCGCTGATTTCCATTGCCAAGGAGTACGAACCTAATGTTCGCTTCACGAACGTCGGCGAGTCGCGCCGCGTTAACTACGTTTTCAAGTGCCTGTTTTGCCCCCATGTTGCCTGCATGCAGAACAACGATTTCACCAGACCAAGCGAACTTCTGGCGGAAAGCAGCTCTACTTGCGTCGCTTGTTTGAAGGTGAGTCCAGTTGCGGACGACTTCAACCTTTGTTTCCTGCACCCCAAGCGATGACACGACGAAATTCTTAAACCGATCGTGAATAACAACCACAGAATCTGCTTGACGAAGTACGAACGACTCAATCAGAGTCATTATTCGAGCGCCCTTCCCACCAAGCGCCCCGGTCTCAGCGACACCAAGGCTATAAAGGTCCTGAACCCAAACCACAACAGCCGGCCTGCGCGGCAAAAGCTTTGCGCGAACCAACGCAATGGCAACCGCGAACAGGGCAGGACTAACCAGGACGACAACGTCCGGTCGCCCCCATCGACTGAAAGCTGATTCAAACCCAAATTTGAGCTCCAAGAGAAGACGCTTCAATCCCGATGGGTTTTTGGGCATAAACGGACGAATGCGATGAACCGTGACCCCGTTTAGCTCTTCGACCATCCTGTTGCCGGAATAACCCTCACTAATCTTCCAGGCTGGATAGTGCGGATAGCTTGTTACCGCCCGAATCTTCCAACCGCTCGACGAAAGGCCAGCTGCTAAGCCGGCTGTATATGGCGCAATGCCAGTGGGCTCAGGTACGTAGTTGAGCCCCACAATGGTCACGCGCGGTAATTGTTCCCCCACATCTGCGATAATAGCTGCAGTTCGCGTCGCAATTTCGGGGGGAAGCAATGACGATGAAGAAAAAATTTAACGGACTCTCGACTTTTGATGTTCCCGTAGTTAGCTTGAGGTCGGCTCCCGGAGAGCGTGAGGCTTGGGACCGTCCAGTTCTCATTGTCTATGCGTGGGCAGTCTTCGAGTTGTTATTCGTTACCAATTCCTGGCAGATCAGCTCGGCTTTGCGAGTTCGCGTTCTACGCATGTTTGGAGCTGAGATTGGCGATGGCGTGATTTTTCGGCCGCGAACTCGGGTGAAGTTTCCGTGGAAACTTCACATTGGAAACGATTCTTGGATCGGTGAAGGAGTCTGGTTCCACAACCAAGACCACATATTTATCGGCCACGACGTTTCAATCTCGCAGGAAACGTTTCTTACGACCGGAAGCCACGCTCACCGACGGGACATGGCGCTGATCACTCGTCCAATTCACATTGAAGCTGGAGTCTGGATAACTTCTCGCTGCATAGTACTTGGTGGAACGAATATGGGCCGTTCGTCTATGGCCACTCCTCTCACAATTGTCAAAGGTGACATAGAGCCGAACTCAATCGTGACTGGAAACGATGCTCATTTTGTAGCGCATCGTTTCCCAACTCAGTAGGAGAGTCTCATTCGCATCGCGCACGTATTGACCTATGTCTCAAGCGACGGAGCATTCGGCGGTCCGGTCGCCGTCGCAGATACACAGACACGCGAGCTTGCTCGCCGTGGTCATGATGTTCATCTCCTCGCGGGCTGGGATGGGATAGCCCACCTGGAAATTCCCGACGTAAACGTCAAATTATTCCCTGCATCAGGACCGAGCTCTCTTGGGTTTAGCGGATTATTGTCGCCAGCTCTTATCCGCTATCTCCGAGTGAATGCTTCCACATACGATGTTGTTCACGTTCACGCTGGTCGTCACGCGATCTCGCTACTCGCCGCTCGTGCGGCGGATAAAGCCGATATTCCATTCGTTCTGCAAACACACGGCATGGTGATGCCAGATAATCGCATCAAGTCTCGGCTCTTTGACAGCCTTGGACTGCGAAGGCTAATGACTCGTGCGGCGAGCGTTCTCGCCCTGACGGCTGCAGAAGCGTCGGGACTCGCAGCGGTGGCACCGATTAATGACCGCGTACAGCGAATACGGAACGGCATCGAATCGGCTCCGCGTTTCGCTCGACCTGATGCGAGCGAAGGTCGACCGGAAGTTCTTTTCTTAGCACGCTTGCACCCGCGCAAGCGCGTTATGGCGTTTGCGAAAATGGCGCTGCTCATGACACAGGCAGGCGTCGACGCCGAATTCAGTGTTATCGGTCCTGACGAGGGTGACCTCTCCGCGTTGAAAAGCTTCATTAAAGAACACAAACTTACAAATCTAAAATATGAGGGAACTATCGCGCCTGGAACAGCGCAGGAACGTTTATCGCGGGCCGATGTGTTCGTTTTGCCTAGTACGGGCGAAGTCTTTCCGATGACTGTCCTTGAGGCGATATCCGTCCGTACACCGACAGTGTTGACTTCTGATTGTGGGATTTCGGCAGAATTGGAAGAACAGGGGGCAGCGTTGGTCACCGATGGAACCCCAGCAGAGCTTGCGCGAGCAGTTTCGGCGCTCTTCACCGACGTAACCGTTCGCAGCGACCTCGAGTTAGGAATGGGTAGGGCGATGTCAGAAACCTTCGGCATTTCCGCAGTCGCGGAGAGATTGGAAGAAATTTATCAGAGCGCAATCGCAATGGCAGGGTCTGATACTAAGTTCCAGCCGCGCACAGATGTCGCCTAACAACTAACGCGTCGCCTCGGTCTGTGCGCATTCTGGCAATCCCGCGATCTAGGATGCAGTCCACGCAGGTTTTCCGCAATCACTCGATATTCGGTGAACGCACTCACGACATTGCGTACATCTGTGCTCACTACTGCAGTATCGTCTTGCCCTCGACGAGTGCACGCACAATGGAAGCGACTGTTAAACCTGGTGAGAACACGCCGGCAGCTCACATCGGGACAATGATGAGGCCGCGAAACTGCTCATCAATGCTGTGGCTAGCGCGGCCGCGGTCGCCTCGCGCGAGATTAGCATCGCCAGGGCCCCCAGCGAGGTAATCGCGTCGAAGGCCCGCAACGAGACAGGTGAGGCCAAGGGACCGAGCCGCATCGGTTCCGCAAAGACGTCTTTGAGATCAATTTGATAGGGCGCTCCAGACAAGAAACCCGCTTCATGAATTCCAAAGTGTCGATTTGATCACCAAATACTCGCACTAGATTGCGTCGGAAAATCGCCTTTGCCCTTGCCCGTACCCCTTGGGCTGTCCACACCGCATCGACAGTGGTGCGACAGGGTCCAGATTGAACAGAGAGTCAACTCCCCCACGTCAGCTCCGACAAGGTTTGCTGTGTGCGACTAGCCCTTCCTGACCGGTGGAGTAAAGGCGGGATCAATTCTGGCACGAACGTGGTGAAAAACATGAAAACATTCGGTTGGCAGGAGGCTGACCAAAACTTTACGTCCGCCATTATCTTTGCCTTGCTGACACCGACCCAGCAGATGCGATAGAACAGCTGCGTGCCAGCGTGCGTGCTCGAGTAAATATCCGCTTCGATGGGCACCAAGCGTGGTTTGGGAAGAATTACTATTCAGGTGCAAAGTTCTTTAGGTGGGGCCCCGCTGCCGGCATTGTCGAGCACGAAAGCCATTGGCCAATTTTCCCTATCGGATAGCGGGTCGATTGACGCGACGACGACGCCGGCAGGCCTTTGCTAACGGCGCCGATGCTTTGCGGCGAAGGCCAGCAACGACCACAGTTGCACGCCTGAGTCGGAATCTTCGCGTCAAACCGCGCTTATGTGAGTATCAGCGTCCCTGGGGGCCACCGTTATTGACCTTGGGGGCCAGTGGCCGATCTGGCCAATAGTGCGCTGGGGGCCACCGAATATTGCTGTTGGGGGCCATCTGCTTAGCTCCTCCTGCCGCGTGTAGAGGCACGCGGCAGGAGGAGTAATCAACAATGGCACGAAGAATCCAAGCGAAGCGGGTGCTCGAGCTCCGCGCCGAGGGCATGACTGGGCGCGCGATCGCTCTGACGCAGGGCATGTCGCGCAAGAGCGTGCTGGCAGTATTTGCCGCCGCCGACAACGCTGGCATCAGCGGTGACGACCACGTCAGTCACAGCGACGCCGAGCTGTATGCGTTGCTGTTCCCGGGGCGCGGTGACCACGAGAGTGTGTTCGTGCAACCCGATTGGGAGGCGGTGCATAAAGAGCTCGCCAAGGTCGGCGTAACCCTGAAACTGCTCCATGGCGAGTATCTCGACGGGTGCGCTGCGACGCAGCAACCGGCGATGGGATACGACCGATTCTGCAAAACCTATGCAGCGCATACGTTGATCACGGGGGCAGCGTCGCGGGTGGGCCATAAGGCCGGGCGGACGGTCGAGGTCGATTGGTCGGGGCCCACGATGCACCTCGTCGACCCGATCACCGGAGAGGTGTCGAGGGTGTATTTGTTCGTCGCCTGCCTGCCGTTTTCCCGGTATGCGTTCGTCGAGCCGGCGTTGGATATGCGGCAAGATACCTGGTTGCTGGCGAACGTTGCGATGTTCGAGTGGTTCGGCGGCACGGTTCCGCGGATCGTGCCCGACAACGTGAAGACTGGGGTGATCAAGCACCCGCGCGAGGGCGAGGTTGTGCTGAACGATGCTTACCGCGAGATGGCCGCGCACTACTCGGCCGCGGTGCTGCCGGGCCGACCCAGGTCACCAAAAGACAAACCCAGCGTGGAAAATACGGTGTCCCATGTTGCCACTTGGGTCATCGCCGGATTACGGCATCGGAGCTTTGGAACCCTGCCGGAACTGCGGGTCGCGATCCGGGAACGCATGGACGCCTATAACCGCGAACCGTTCCAGAAACGCGCTGGCTCTCGTCTGAGCGTGTTCGAGGCGGAGGAAAAAGCGCTGCTACGGCCGCTGCCGGCGGTCCCGTTCGAGATCAGCCGGTGGATCATCGGGCGCCGAGTGCAAAAGAACGGGCATGTGGTTTGGGAGAAAAACTTCTACTCCGCTCCCTGCGCCCTGATCGGCCAAGCGGTTGATCTGCGCATCACCGCCCAGCTGCTGGAGGTTTATCGCAACCACGAGCGGCTCACCAGCCACCTCTTGTTCGGCGAGCATGTGGTGAACGAATACCGCACGAACGACGCCGACCAGCCCCAGGGCGAGAAGTATCGGGAATGGGATACCGTCAGGATTAGGGCCTGGGCTACGCGGGTCGGCCCGAACATGGTGACCGTGGTGAACCGGATCTTCGAGGCCGTTCCGGTTGAGGAGCAAGGTTTCGACGCTGCCCTTGCCGCGCTGCGCCTGTCCCGCCGTTACTCCAGCGAGAGGCTGGATAAAGCATGTCAGATTGCCCTCGACGGTCGTGTCCGCTCACCCCGGTATGCGCATTTGCAGCCGATCC
>Ga0247735_1000198_pt1 | contig 26326 bp, 25 predicted proteins | sample UWRJL178409R2_FD_180934 | JGI IMG/M metagenome (GOLD analysis project Ga0247735, IMG submission 180934) | Plant litter microbial communities from Arlington Agricultural Research Station in Wisconsin, United States - UWRJ-L178-409R-2 | ecosystem: Environmental > Terrestrial > Plant litter >... | reverse complement strand
GCATGATGCCGATCTTGCATTCGCCGGGGGTGAGCACGCCCGGGCAGTTCGGGCCGATCAGGCGCGACTTGGACCCGCTGAGCGCGCGCTTCACCTTGACCATGTCGAGCGCCGGAATGCCCTCCGTGATGGTCACGATCAGCGGCACCTCGGCATCGATCGCCTCAAGGATCGAGTCGGCGGCGAAGGGCGGCGGCACGTAGATGACGGACGCGGTCGCGCCGGTCTTCGCCACAGCCTCGGCGACGGTGTCGTAGACCGGCAGGCCGATATGCTCGGTGCCGCCCTTGCCCGGCGTCACACCGCCGACCATCTGCGTACCATAAGCCAGCGCCTGCTGGGTATGGAACGTGCCGGTCTCACCAGTCATACCCTGGGTGATGACCCTGGTGTTCTTGTCGACGAGGATTGCCATTCTATTCTCTTCCTCATTGTTCCCCGGCGAAGGCCGGGGCCCAGTTGGGAAAGCGCTTCTGGTTCATACGATAGATTCGTACAGGTCATCCCATTCGGGATTAAGCCCTTCGATCTCCCGCAGCTTCCAGGCCCGCTTTCATTCCTTCATTTGCAGCTCTCGCTGCCGTGCTTCTACGATCGTGTCGTAAGCTTGGTACCAGACAAACCTATGACACCGATATTTCTTCGTGAACCCTTCGCCGAGACCGTCAGATCCACCTGGGAAGATCGCTCGTTACGCCCTGATAGATCGTGCCGTTTCTGCCGCTCGCCATGATCTAGACGAAGCCGGCTTTCTCCACCTCCGGGGTTCTCCCAACTGGGCCCCGGCCTTCGCCGGGGAACAGCTATTATTAACTCAGGCCAGCGAGCCGTCGATCGCCTTGCATGCGACCAGCAATTCCTTGACTGCCTCGACCGAGACGTCGAGGTTATTCTGCGCTTCGGCATCGAGCTTGATCTCGACCACCTTCTCGACGCCGCCGGCGCCGATGATCACCGGCACGCCGACATAGAGATTGTCGACGCCATACTGGCCGGTCAGGTGGACCGCCGCGGGCAGCAGGCGCTTCTGGTCGTAGAGATAGGCTTCGGCCATCGAGATCGCCGAGGTCGCCGGCGCGTAATAGGCTGAGCCGGTCTTGAGCAGCGCGACGATCTCGCCGCCGCCGGAACGAGTGCGCGCCACGATCGCGTCGATGCGCTCCTGGGTCGAGAAACCCATCTCGATCAGGTCGGGGACCGGGATGCCCGAAACGGTCGAGTAGCTGATCACCGGAACCATCGTGTCGCCGTGGCCGCCGAGCACGAAGGACGTGACGTCCTTGACCGAGACCTTGAACTCTTCCGCCAGGAAATGGCTGAAGCGCGAGCTGTCGAGCACGCCGGCCATGCCGACGACCTTCTGGTGCGGCAGGCCGGAGAATTCGCGCAGCGCCCAGACCATCGCGTCGAGCGGGTTGGTGATGCAGATGACGAAAGCGTCGGGCGCGTTGGCGGCAATGCCCTCGCCCACCGCCTTCATGACCTTAAGGTTGATGCCGAGCAGGTCGTCGCGGCTCATGCCCGGCTTGCGCGCGACACCCGCGGTGACGATGATGACGTCCGCGCCGGCAATGTCCGCATAATCATTGGTGCCGGTGATCTTGGCGTCGAAGCCTTCGACGGGCGAGCACTGGCTGAGATCCAGCGCCTTGCCCTGAGGCACGCCCTCGACCACGTCGAACAGGACGATGTCGCCCAAACCCTTGAGGGCAGCGAGGTGGGCGAGCGTGCCGCCGATATTACCAGCGCCGATCAGCGCGATCTTCTTGCGGGCCATTCATCGTCCTTTCGGATGTAACTATTGCCGCGCGCGCGGCTAGAATGGGCGGCGGCTTAGGCGCGTTTTGCCCTAGGGGCAACCGCTAAAACCCTATATTTTCGTCTAGTTATTGCAACTAATTCGCAGATGCATTTAGCCGGGCGGATTGCCCTCGGGATCGACATAACGGCGCGCCCCGGTTGCGTCATGATACCAGACCGTTACCGGCCGACCGCTGGCATCGTCGACGAAACGCTCGGAGGTTTCGCGCCACCCGCCGCCCGTCGGCCTGGCCTGCGACGCGCCATAACGACGCCGCTCGAACAGGATACCGGCAAGCACCACTGCCGCCGCGATCAGGGTTGGCCACACCGCCGGATCAATCACCGCGCCGATCACCGCCGCGGTGAACAGCAGCATTGCGATCACGAGGATGAAGGTGCGCAACATCACTCGGGCGCGGGATCGAGAATGACGGCGGTGCCGTACGCGACCACCTCGTTCATGGCCTGGGCGATCTCGCCCGAGTCGAAGCGCATCATGACGACGGCGTTGGCACCCATCAACGCGGCATTGGCGACCAACCGGTCGATCGCATGGCGCCGCGTATCCTCGACCAGCCGGGTATATTCAGGGATCTCCCCGCCGACGATCGAGCGCAAGCTGGCGGTGATGTTGCCGCCGATGCCGCGACTACGCACGACGACGCCGAAGACCTGGCCGAGCGTGGCGCGCACGGTGTGGCCAGGGACATCTCGGTGGTGGTGACGAGCATCTCTTCCCTCCATGACCGGTCGTGACATGATACCAGATGACCGGGCGATAGCGAGGTCAGTTCGCGCCGTGGCCGAGTTCGAGATAGTCGTCGGACCGCATTTCCTCGAGCCGGCTGATCGTGCGCTCGAACTCGAAACGCCCATCGCCTTTTTCGTACAGGTCACCCGGCGGCGCATCGGCGGCGGCGAGCAGCTTCACCTTATGCTCGTACAGTGCATCGATCAGCTGAACGAAGCGCGCCGCCTCGTTGCGATTCTCCGGCCCCAGTTTCGGGATGCCTACGAGGATGATGGTGTGGAAGCGCCGCGCCACAGCGAGATAATCGGCCGAGCCCCGCGCCTCCCCGCACAGCCGCTTGAACGAGAAGACCGCGACGCCCTTCAGGCTCTTGGGCACATGCAGGGTGCGGCCGCCGCCGACGGGCAGTTCCTCGGACGGCACATGGTCGCGGTCCTCGGGCGGATAGTCGGTCAGGCGGAAAAAGGCGGCGGAAAGCTGCGCAGTCGCCTCGGGGCCGTTGGGCACCAGCCAGGTCTCCACCTGACCGAGCCGGTCGCGGCGGTAATCGACCGGGCCGTTTAGCGCGAGCACCTGCATCCTGGTCTGGATCAGGTCGATGAAGGGCAGGAAATGTTCGCGGTTGAGCCCGTCCTTGTAGAGATCGGTCGGCGGGCGGTTCGATGTCATCACCACCGTCACGCCGTGACGCAGCAGCTCGGTGAACAGCCGCGACAGGATCATCGCATCGGGGCTGTTGGTGACCATGATCTCGTCGAAGCAAAGGACCTTCACTTCCTCGGCGATCGCGGCGGCGACCGGAAGGATCGGATCCCCGACTTCCTTCTCGCGCTCGACACGCAGGCGGGCATGCACGTCGAGCATGAATTCTAGGAAATGGATACGTCGTTTCCGCCGCATGTTCACACAGCCGAAGAACAGGTCCATCAGCATCGACTTGCCGCGACCGACCCCGCCCCAGAGATAGATGCCGGTCGGCGCCTCGGGGCGGCGGCCCAGCGCACGCCACAGCACGGACCCACGCTTCGGCGCCGCTTCGAGTTCGGTCGCCAGCGCATCCAGTCGACGAGCCGCCTCGGCCTGTTCGGGATCGGGCCGCAATTCGCCTGCGGCGATCAGCGCTTGGTAGCGGGCAAGGACGTTGGGCATCTTAACGTTCCCCGGCGAAGGCCGGGGCACAGTTGGGAAGGCAGATGTAACGGCGCGCAACGCCAGCCAGTTGTCCGCTCGAAACTGGGCCCCGGCCTACGCTGGGGAACAAGGAAGAAAAGGAAAGACTCATTGCTTCGGCGCCGATTTGCGGATCGTGGCGGAGAAACTCGCAACCTTCTCCTCGCCCTGCACGACCAGCCCGCGCAGGAACAGCAGCCGCCCGGTCTCGCGCAGCAACTCGACCTGCGCCTCCAGCGGCTCGCCGATGCGGCCGCCTCCGATGAACTGAGTGGAAAGATCGAGCGTCACCGCCGATCCCGCGGTGATCAGGCCGAAGCTCCGCGACGCAGCGAACAACGCGACGTCGATGAAACCGAGCATCGCCCCGCCATGCACGCTGTCGCGCAGGTTGGAGTGGCGCCGCTCCGGCGTCATGCGCACGCGGGCGATGCCGCGCTCGACTCGTACCATCATCGGGCCGAGAAAGCTGTTGTAGCGCGACGGATCGGTGAAGCCCCACCGCATCCAGCCGGGATGATCCGGGTCCTCCTCATAGAGGAAGGTGGCGGGCGGACTGGTTTCGGTCACGCAGCGAGCCTCAGACGACTCGCTCTGCTTCCATCTTCTTGATCTCGGCGATCGCCTTGGCCGGGTTGAGGCCCTTGGGGCATACGTTCGCGCAGTTCATGATCGTGTGGCAGCGATAGAGACGGAACGGATCTTCCAGCTCGTCGAGCCGCTCGCCGGTCATCTCATCGCGGCTGTCAGCGAGCCAGCGATAGGCTTGCAACAGGATCGCCGGGCCGAGGAACTTGTCGCTGTTCCACCAATAGCTCGGGCAGGCGGTCGAGCAGCAGGCGCACAGAATGCACTCGTACAGACCGTCGAGCTTCTCGCGCTCGGCCGGCGACTGGAGCCGTTCCTTGCCTGAGGGCGGCGGCGTGACGGTCTGCAGCCACGGCTTGATCGAGGAATATTGCGCGTAGAAATGCGTGAAGTCGGGGACCAGATCCTTGACCACTTCCATGTGCGGCAGCGGCGTGATGCGGATATCGCCCTTCACATCCTCGATCGCGGTGGTGCAGGCGAGGCCGTTCTTGCCATCGATGTTCATCGAGCAGGACCCGCAAATGCCTTCGCGGCAGGAGCGGCGGAAGGTCAGCGAACTGTCCTGCTCCGACTTCATCTTGATCAGCGCGTCGAGCACCATCGGGCCGCAATTGTCGAGGTCGATCTCGAACGAGTCGTAATGCGGGTTCTCGTTCGCATCGGGATCGTAGCGATAGATCTTGAAATTCTTGACCCGCTTCGCGCCGGCCGCTGCCTTATGGACCTTCCCGCCCTTTTTGGGTCGGCTGTTCGGGGGCAGTCTGAATTCGGCCATGCCTGAAAGTCTCCGGCGGAAACGAAATGGTGCGTCGCGGAAGCGGCTATGCCTTTCGGCGCGCGCGTGCAACCCTTAGAGCGTCGGTAATCTGTTGGGAATCGGGGACGGGATGAGACTGAGCGACTGTCATAATGTCGAGGATTTCCGCACCCTCGCCCGCAAACGCCTGCCTGGCCCCGTCTACCATTATATCGATGGCGCCGCTGATGACGAGGCGACCAAGCGGCGCAACACCGAAGCGTTCGAGTCGTGCGACCTGGTACCGAGCGTCCTCGCGGGCGTCGAGACGATCGACATGAGCACCACGGTGATGGGCCGCAAGATCGACATGCCGCTGTTCCTGTCGCCAACCGCGCTGCAGCGGCTGTTCCACTGGCATGGCGAGCGCGGCGTCGCGCGCGCGGCGGAGAAGTTCGGCACCTATTTCGGCATCTCGAGCCTCGGCACTGTCAGCATTGAGGAGATTGGCCGGACGATCAGCACGCCCAAGATGTTCCAGCTCTATATCCACAAGGACAAGGGGCTGAACCACGCGCTGGTCGAGCGGTGCAAGGAGGCGAAGTTCGACTGTATCGCCCTGACCGTCGACACGATCGTGTCGGGCAATCGAGAGCGCTGCCTGCGCACCGGCTTCACCTCGCCGCCGCGGCTTACGCCGTCCTCCGCGATCAGCTTCGCGACTCACCCGGGCTGGACGCTCGACTATCTGTTCCGCGAGAAGTTCGAGCTGTCGAACCTGAAGGACCATGTGTCCGAAGGCACCAATGTCGCACTGTCGGTCGCCGATTATTTCAACAAGATGCTCGACCCGTCGATGGACTGGAAGACCGCCGAGGGTGTGCGCGCGCAATGGGGTGGCGAATTCTGCCTGAAGGGCATCATGTCGGTCGAGGACGCGAAGCGCGCGGTCGATATCGGCGCCACGGCGATCATGGTGTCGAACCATGGTGGGCGGCAATTGGACGGCAGCCGGTCGCCATTCGACCAGCTTGCCGAGATCGTCGATGCGGTCGGCGACAGGATCGACGTGATCTGCGACGGCGGCATCCGGCGCGGCAGCCATGTGCTGAAGGCGCTGAGCGTGGGGGCGAAGGCGTGTTCGGGCGGACGCATGTATCTCTATGCGCTGGCGGCAGCCGGACAGGCGGGGGTGGAGCGGATACTCGGGCGGCTTCAGGCGGAGATCGAGCGGGATATGAAGCTGATGGGGGTCAAGTCGGTTGCCGAGCTGACCCGCGGCAATTTGCGCTGGCGCAACTGACCTTCTCAAGCCCCTCCCCTTCAGGGGAGGGGTTGGGGGTGGAGGACTCCGATTCCTCCACGTCCAGCGTTTGCGGGAATGCCCCACCCCAACCCCTCCCCTGAAGGGGAGGGGCTTTTGAGGCTAGGCCGCTTCCTCGTCTCGCCGGACGGGTGCCCCACCCCAGTCGATGTTCCGCGTCAGGTACATCACGGTACCGAGCGCCACGAAGAGCATCACCGACCCTACCAGGAGCGACAGGTCCTCGAGACTGAGCAGGACATACAACACGCCGTAGAGCGCCGAGATCAGCGCGCCGATGAACAGGCTACGCCGCCAGCTGCCAAGCACTGCGGACGAATAGGCGGTCAGCAACGAAACGATCGCACTGCCGGCAACCGCATAGGCCGGCGTGAAGCCGAGCACTTCAGCGAAGGCGAGCAGCATCACGAAAAACAACACCAGTCCGGACCCGACCAGACCATATTCGATCGCGGACACTCGCACCCCGCCGATGACGTCGAACATCAGGAAGGCGAGGAAGGTGAAACCGACGAACAGGAAGCCGTACTTCACTGAGCGATTGACCTGGCTGTAGAGATCGACCGGCGTGAGCAGATCGACGCGTGCTTCATGTTCGCCGGCTTCGGCGCCCCGGCCGCGACTGCCATCGCCCGAGTCGGATGAGCCGCCCGACGCCTGATCGAACGAGACGAGCGCGGTGCCGAGGGCAAGGTTGCCGACGCGCCAGGTGGAATCGAACCCCGTGCCAAAGGCCTTCTTGTCGACCGGCAGGAAGCCGCCCTGATAGCTCGGCGTCGGCCAGGACGAGAGCACGCGCCATTCCGTGTCGCCGCCGTTCGGCACCAGCGACAGCGAACCATTGCCGCGCACCGCATAATCGAAGCGCACGCCGACCGGATGCCCGCGCAACTCGCTGGCGTCGAACCAGGCGTAGAAACCCGATCCGCCCGTCTCGCGCATGCCGTTGCCGGGCTGGAGCGAGACGGGCCTGCGGTTGATCGACACAACGGGCGGCGAGCCGAACAGCCCGCGCGCGTCGCTGATCCCGAAGCGGATCTGCGCGCGGTCGAGCGCCAGTGCATCCGGCGCGACACCGAAACGCTGAAGGTCGGCCGGCAGCGTGAAGCGCGCGCCGCCCTGGTTGCGCGCTTCGAACACGACCACATCATAGATCGAACGGTGGCGCAGATCGGGCTTCAGGTCAGTCTTCAACCTGGTCGCATCGGGCGACAGGGTCATCTCGTGCCAGCTCGTGCTCGTCTTGGTCACCTGCTTGCCATTCTCGGTGACGGTCTCGGCGGTCTGTTTCGAATAGGGGATGACGAGTACTGGCCCGGCGATCACCTGCGGCCCGCCCCACCCTTGCGCGATCGATGCCTGGGCTGTCTCCGACTGAGCCTGGCGGTCATAGACGAGGAGGTAGATGGCGAAGAGCGGGATCGCGAGCAGAGTGCCGATCAGAAGCGGCAACAGCAATTTGAACCCTGGCGAGTGATCGGTCGCATGGCGCGCGGACATAAGGGCCTCCCTTTTTGGAGACCGTCAGCTAGCGGTGCGCCGGCACAGAGGCCAAAGTGGATCGGGAGGAATGGCTGTGCAGAACGGGTGCAGGCCCCCGCCCCGTCAGATCACGTCGAGTACCAGCCCCAGGTCGCGCGCTTCTTCCGCCTCGATATACCAGTTAGCCGGAGCCCGCTCGCGCAGGTCCTCGAAATCGACGCGGCTGCCCTTCACGATATCGCGGAAGCCCTCCTCCTCGATCAGGATGGAATGCTCGATCTCGTGCAAGGTCGCCTTCAGGCTGGCGATGCACATGCGCAGCGGGCCATTGATGTTGAGCTGCTTCGAGATGATCCGTTCATGGATCATCAGCCGCGTGTGGCGCGTGAGGAAGCGGCGATCGACCGGGAACGCCGCCATGAAAGTCGCGCCGGCCGAATAGACCGCGACCTTGCCGAGAAACAGCATCTCGCGGCCATCATGATCCTCGAGCAGCCGGATATCGTCGGCCATAGTGCGCGCGACCTCGGGGTCGCCGCCTAGCGTGGTCATCGCGATGACCAGCGCGCCTTCTTCCGGGCAGGTGTCGAGCTGCTGGCGGAAGCTTTGGTACATATATTGGTCGACCGTGCCGGACAGACGGATGTGCGGCTTGGCGAGCAGCGGATAGCGAGTTTCTTTCATGGCGCCCCTAACCCGAACCAGCGTGGGATGTTCCCTTAGCACACTTCAGCGGTATTGGCGGGGAGCGGCCCCGGCGGGATGCGCGCCTCGCTCATATAAAAGGGGTCGCCCTCGATGCGGTGGCTCGTGCCGTACGCCTTGCCCAGCGCCGCATAGAGCGCCGGATCGTACGCCTGCAGGTCGTCATGCGACAGGATGCGGCGGCCGTCGAAGATCACGATGCGGCCCGAGTTGAACCAGAACTGGCTGCCCACCGCCCAATATTCGTCGATCGTGGTCGAGGCATATTCGCCCTTCCACCGCCCTGCCCTGAGCGCGGCGCGATAGGCGCGGTCGACCTGCCGGTAGAGGCCCGGGTCCATCGCGCGGATCGCCTGGAGCACGTCGTGCGAGAATTCGTGGAGGAAGATCGTCTGGCCGTAATAGCGTGAATTTCGCTGGCCGAGCAGGTCCTCGACCGAGCCGCTGGTGAGCCGTCCGGCCATGCCGCGCGCGCGATAGTTCCAATAGGCGCGGTCGGTCATGCGGCCGATGCGCTCGTCATAATGTTTGAGTTCGCAGCGGGTGAGCCGGGGATCGTCGCGGCCGGGCTTCTTCCAGTCGCGCTGCTCGGGCAGGTCGAGCGTGCTCTCGTCCTCCGCCATGATGGCGACGCGGTAGCCGGACGCGGCCAGCCCCTGGGCAAGATCGGGGCGATGATCGAGCATGCCCTGGACGATCTGCCTCGCCACCAGCAGGGCGCGATCGGGCACCTTGGCCGAGGACAGGACGGGAATACCGTCCGCGTCGACATATTTGGCGTAGAAGGGATCGAGCGATAAAGACGCCGGCGGCGACGCGACGTCCGGCGCGGGAGAGGCGCACGCAGCCACGATCTGCATCGAGAGAAGGCAACCGAGCAGCGGAAGGAGATGCCGGCCGTACTTCATCGTCTCAGCCGCAGGCTCCTCGCGTCAACAACAGCGGAGCACCGTCTACCAGCGTCGAGATTGATGTTGAATCAAAGTGCCGTACGCGCCCGATCAGTAAACCCGCTTCTTCGGCTTGATATAGTCGATATCGTCGGTGAGCGTGTAGTCGTGCACCGGACGGTAATCGATCTCGGTGGTGCCGCCCTTGCCGCCCCAGCCGTTAAAGGTCGCGACGGTGTGCTTCATCCAGTTCGCGTCGTCGCGGTCCGGGAAGTCCTCGTGCATATGCGCGCCGCGGCTTTCCTTGCGGTTGGCGGCGCCCTTGATCGTCACCACCGCCTGGCCGATCAGATTGTCGAGCTCCATCGTCTCGACCAGATCGGTGTTCCAGATCAGCGAGCGGTCGCTGATGCCGACGTCCGCAAAGCTCGAATAGATCCCGTCGATCTTCGTGACGCCTTCGGCCAGCAGCGCCGTATCGCGGAACACGGCGCAATGCTTCTGCATGGTGCGCTGCATGTCCGCGCGAATCTGTGCCGTGGGCAAGCTGCCCTTGGCACCCCGGAAATGGTCGAGCCGGGTGAGCGCGAACTCTTCCGAACCAGCCGGCAACGGATTGTGCGGCGTGTTCGGCTTGAGCTGGTCCTTGAGGCGCAGGCCGGTCGCGCGGCCGAATACGACGAGATCGATCAGCGAGTTGGAGCCGAGCCGGTTGGCACCGTGAACCGAGACGCAGGCCGCCTCGCCCACCGCGAACAGGCCGGGGACGACCGTATCCGGATCGCCATTTTTATTCTGCACGACTTCGCCGTGATAATTGGTCGGGATACCGCCCATATTGTAATGCACCGTCGGTGTGACCGGCAGCGGCTGGCGCGTGAGGTCGACGCCGGCGAAGATCTTGCCCGTCTCGGTAATGCCCGGCAGGCGCTCGTGCAGCACCTTGGGATCGATATGATCGAGGTGAAGGTAGATATAATCCTTATGCTCGCCGACGCCGCGGCCCTCGCGCATTTCCATCGCCATCGAGCGTGCGACCACGTCACGGCTGGCAAGGTCCTTCGCCGACGGGGCATAGCGCTCCATGAAGCGCTCGCCCTCGGAGTTGGTGAGGTAACCACCCTCGCCGCGCGCGCCTTCTGTGATGAGCACGCCAGCACCATAGATGCCGGTCGGGTGGAACTGGACGAACTCCATGTCCTGCAGCGCGAGGCCGGCGCGCAGCGCCATGCCGTTGCCATCACCGGTGCAGGTATGAGCCGAGGTCGCCGACTGATAGACCCGGCCGCCGCCGCCCGTCGCCAGCACGACCGCATGGCTGCGGAAACGGTGGATCGAACCGTCGGCCATGCACAGAGCGATCACACCGCGGCACTGACCATTCTCCATGATCAGGTCGAGCGCGAAATATTCGACGTAGAAGTCAGCGTCGTACTTCAGGCTCTGCTGGTAGAGCGCGTGAAGCATGGCATGGCCGGTGCGGTCGGCCGCGGCGCAGGTGCGCTGCACGGGAGGACCTTCACCCATATTCTGCATATGGCCGCCGAACGGGCGCTGATAGATCGTGCCGCTGTCGTTGCGGCTGAACGGCACGCCGGCATGTTCGAGCTCGTAGACGGCGGCGGGCGCCTCGCGCACCATATATTCGATCGCGTCCTGGTCGCCGAGCCAGTCCGACCCCTTGACGGTATCGAACATATGCCAGGTCCAGTGATCCGGCGAGTTGTTGCCCAGGCTTGCGGCAATGCCGCCCTGCGCCGCGACGGTGTGGCTGCGCGTGGGGAACACCTTGGTGATGCACGCCGTCTTCAGGCCCGATTCCGCGATGCCCATGGTCGCACGCAAGCCGGACCCGCCGGCGCCGACGACCACAGCGTCATAGGTGTGGTCGATGATCTTATAGGCTTCCGGCATCAGACTGGCGCTCCGGCGGCAAAGGCGATCCTGAGGATCGAGAAGATGGCGATCGCGGCGGACGCGATGGTGAAGAAGTTGAGCGCGATCATCGCCGCGACGCGGCCCTCGTCATGGAGGTAATCCTCGATCGCGACCTGCAGGCCGAGACGGAAGTGGTAGAAGACCGACGCGATCAGCAGAATCAGCGGGATCGCGGCCCAGGCCGAGGCGATCCAGTCGTGCAGCGTCTCAAATTGATAGTTGGGCAGACGGGCGATCGACACCAGCAGCCAGAGGATCAGGAACAGGTTGGCGGCGGCGGTTACCCGCTGGTGCCACCAGTGATGCGTTCCTTCCTTGGCGGAGCCGAGGCCGCGGACGCGGCCGAGTTCGGTACCGTTGCCCATCTTATTTCCCCACCAGCAGATAGGCCCAGAACAGGGCGGTCAAGGTGATCGAGAAGACGAAGGTCAGCCAGGAGCCGGTCCGATTGGTCTTCAATTCGAAGCCCGCGCCGGCGTCCATCACGAAATGGCGGATGCCGCTGGCCATGTGCTGGAACATCGACAGGGTCAGGCCGATGCCGATGACATAGCCGACGATGTTGAGCTTGCCGTCCGCCAGGGTGAAGATGTCGGCAAAGGCCGCATAGGCTTCCTTGCCGCCGGCCAGGGCCGCGAGCCACCAGACGAGCAGGATCGTGCCGACCGTCGCCAGCCCGTCACCGGTCACCCGGTGCAGGATCGAGACGGTCATGTGCACGCCCCATTTCCACGCCGTCAGATGCGGCGAGATTGGTCGGGCGGGGTTGCGTGGGCTAGCCAAGGCAGGAAATCCTCTCGGACGATCAGTGGCGCCGTATTAGTCCGCGCGTGCTGCGATGCAAGGCGGATTGGACGCGAGCGGCGGTGCGGATGGGGACGCTGGGGCCAACTATCGCGGTAGAAACCGCGTTGGAGAATGCGCGGGATTGCGGGATTAATGCAACTATTGGCCGAATTTTGCGACCCACTTGCGAGTGGCGCAGAATCGAGCGGTTCTTGGCACCTGCGCGAGCGTTATTTGCAGGGTGCGGACGGGTTCTTGGACTGCACTTGCAAAGCGCGGATTGACGCGGGTTCTTCAACGATGGCGTGACTGACGCGCGATTTACAGAATTACGCGAGGGGTATGAGATTTTCATGGCGCTTTACTTACGTCTTTTTTCCGCCCGGTGTGGCGGGTGTGGGTGAGGCGACTTCAGCAGATCGGGACGGTTAAGTGAATCACGAACGAGATGTTGGAGCGGGTGTGAGTGCCTCATTCGCCGTTCCGTCCGCCCTTTCCTTCTCGCTGCTGCGCATCTTGGCCCCTCCCGAATTGGGAGAGCATTTTGGGTGCTCTCCCTGCCAATCCGGCGCCACATCCTAACCGCCTCTTAACCTAACCTAGCGTAACTCCTTCAGCGAACCGCCTCGAAGCGGATGGTCGACCAATACGGAGTTTCGCCCTTGACCCCCAGTGACTTGCCTGCGCCTGGCACGATTGCCGCCAAGGTGGATATCGCGGCCAGGCTTCGCGTCTTCGACGTCGACGGGTCGCTGGCGCGGGCGAGTCGCGAGGCGTGGGGCGTGATCGAGCCCGAGGTCCGCTCGATCTCCGAAGCCTATTGGCAGCAATGGCTGCGCTGCTTCGCCGACGAGCGTATCTGGGCGCCGCACGAAACCGAGAAGATGATCGAGGTCGGCTGCGTATTCCTCAAGAACCGTTTTCTCGACACTTCGGGCCGCGCCTGGATCGAATCGGTCGAGCGTTCGGTCGCCGCCGCCTTTGTCGGCGACGTGTCCCCGCTCGCGCTGCTGTCGATGATCAATGCGAGCGACCGAGTCGCGCTGGGCGCGATCACGCGCAACCGCGAGGATGAACGCCTGCCGGTGCTGGTCGACACGCTGATGCGCCTGTCCGCGCTGGAGGGCGAAATCACCGTCGCGATCTATAATGCGTACCGCGAATATCTTGCCCAGGGCGGCCGCGACAAGCTTGCCGCCGAATTCCGCGACGGCATCGCCCAGATGGTCGAAAGCGCGACGCAGGAATCGAGCGTGCTGCGCGGCCAGTCGCTACGCACCTCCACCTCCGCGCGGGGCATGCTCGGCAAGACCTCCGAAGTCGCCGCCGCAGCCGAACAATCCGCCGTCGCGATGCGCGAAGCCGCGCAGACCGCCGCCGGCCTGATCCGCGCGATCGAGGATGCCCGAACCGAAGTCGAAGCGGCGGCCGAGATCGCCACGCGCGCATCGAGCCAGGCCGGCCTCGCGGTCGGCATGTCCGAGACGCTGTCCGACCATGCGCAGTCGATCGAATCGATCCTCGGCCTGATCCGCGACATTGCCGGGCAGACCAATTTGCTCGCGCTCAACGCCACGATCGAAGCGGCGCGCGCGGGCGATGCCGGCCGCGGCTTCGCGGTGGTGGCGCAGGAGGTGAAATCACTGGCCAACCAGACCGCCCGCGCGACTGACGACATCGCCGCGAAAATCGCAGCGATCCAGTCGGCGACGCGTTCCACCGTCGACACCAATGCTTCGATCAAGGCGACGGTTTCCGAAGTGCAGGAATCGGCCAACCGCATTCGCTACGCGATGGAAGCGCAGGCACAGACCGTGACCGCGATTACCGCCGCAGTCGACGAGACGGCACTTGCCGCCGATTCCATGTCGAACACGATTGCCGCCATCCGCGAGGATACCGAAACGGTCGCGTCGGACATCGAACGCGTCGGCCAGGGATTCGATTCACTGGATGGTAGGCTTGGTACGCTCAAGAACAGCGCGGGCGAATTCGTCGCCAAAGTCGCCGCATGAGCAACGAGGGGATGATTGAATGGCGCAACAAGGCGTGGACATCATAGGCGGCTGGAGCGGCGATTCGCGCTCCATCGCCGAACGAGTGGCGGATTACGACTGGGACGGGGCGATCACCCCGGCCGCGGCCGAGATCGCCCGCCTGATCGAAGGGAAGGAAAACGAGATCGCCTCGTCCTTCTGGAAAAATTATCTGGCCCTGCCGGTGGCGGCGCATATCCGGCCGCATTTCGATGCGGAGAGGATGAACAAACGCATAGGCCAGAGCGGTGACTATACACGCGCGAAATATAGCGGCGTGCTCGACGACAAATGGATGACCATGGCGGTGCGTCATGCGTCCGACGCGCACAAGTTCAACATCCCCCTGCCGGCCCTGCTGTCATCGCTCAGCTTTGCGCACAGCCAGACGCTAATCATCATCGAAGAAAGACTGGGCGAGGATAAAAGCAAGCTAAGGCTGCTCGCCGACGTGATCCAGCGGCTCGGACTGGTCGAAGCGGACGTGATGGCATCGCATCTCGGCCTGCGCGACGTGGAGCGCTCACGCGACGAGCGCCGGACCCGCTCCGCCCAGTTCAGCGACAGCATCGCCCAGTCGATCGAGGGCGCGGCATCGCTCGGCAACCGTATTCGGGTTCAGGCGCACCGTGCCTCGGCATCGGCACGCGGGATGCTCGGCAAGACCTCCGAAGTCGCCGCCGCCGCGGAGCAATCCGCCCTTGCGATGCGGGAGGCCGCCCGCACCGCCGCGGGGCTGATCCGAGCGATCGAGGATGCGCGCGGCGAAGTGGAAGCTGCGGCCGAGATCGCCACGCGCGCCTCCAGCCAGGCAGGCGAAGCGGTGACCATGTCGGAAACGCTGAGCGGCCATGCCCAGTCGATCGAATCGATCCTCGGCCTGATCCGCGACATTGCCGGCCAGACCAACCTGCTCGCGCTCAACGCCACGATCGAGGCCGCGCGCGCCGGCGATGCCGGTCGCGGCTTCGCGGTCGTCGCGCAGGAAGTGAAATCGCTCGCCAGCCAGACCGCGCGGGCAACCGACGACATCGCCAGCAAGATCGCCGCGATCCAGTCCGCCACCCGCTCCACCGTCGACACCAATGCCTCGATCAAATCGACCGTCGCCGATGTTCAGGAAAGCGCCAACCGCATCCGGGTCGCGATGGAAGCGCAGGCGCAAACGGTCACCGCGATCACCGCCGCGGTCGACGAAACCGCGCTCGCCGCCGACTCCATGTCGAACACCATCGCGACGATTCGCGAGGATACCGAAGGCGTGGCGGCCGAGATCGATGCGCTGGGCCGCGAGTTCGGCGAGGTCGACGACCGGCTGAGCGGGCTGAAGGGCGCGGCGGACACGTTTTCGGAGAGTGTGGCCGCTTAGGCAGACAAGAGGGCGCTTCGCCGGTTGTGAACGACGTCCCGCCGACGCCTCACCGTGCTATGGATGCACGCGATGAGCGCCGAACCCGATCTCCCCGATTACGATCTCCACGTGATCTTCAGTCCTTCGGGCGCGGGATCATTGAAGCAGGCACTGAAGGAGTCCGGCCGAAGCGGACGGATCATATGCCCGTTCGACAATTTCAGCTTTGGGCCGATTGCGTCGGACGACGCCGAGACGCGCGCTGAATGGGTGGATGACGTCCTCGGCTATTCCGACTGGCACGACGTCACAGTATTCAACGAACCTGTCCTGACCACGTCCCTGTCGAGCACAAGGGCGCCGATCGTCTGGGTTTCGTTGAACCAGACGGCCAGCTACGCAGGTTTTCTGTGGTGGCTGTCGCACATGGGGGAAGCCCCATGTTCCATCATCGAGCGAGACGGTTTGTCGCTTCTCCCGGCATCCGACTTGATCGGGTTCTTCGATCATCAAGTGCCTCTTCCTGCGCAGGAGAGGGAGCAGTACCGCGCCGCCTGGAAGCAACTCTGCTCCGAAAATGCCGCCTTGCGCGTGATTGAAGACGGCAAACTCGTGTCGAAGGAGATCGACTTTTTCGACGCCGCGCTTCTCCGGCTCGCAACGCCGGAATGGCAGAAGATGTCGAGGATCGTGGCCGAGCTGCTCGCCGAATTCTTCGACGCCGACCTGTACCAGACCGGAGATTTCGTTCTGGGCGCACGCCTGGCGGCCCTGGCTGATGACGGCGCCCTGGAGTGGCGCGGAGAGGCCCTGAATATGCTGCAATGTGAAATGCGACTGCCCGGGAAATCCGGATAGCGGAAGCGCCCTATCCAGGACGCGAACCTGCCATTCTTTCCGTCCGTTTCGAGCGGCATCGAAAAACCGGGCGTGGCGCTCAGCCAATGTTTCTCGACTTCGCTCGAAACGAATGGGTTAGAGGCGTTCGAAGCCAATGGCGGCTGATCGAGTCGACCTGAGGAAAATGCCGGTCTTAGCGCTAAAGGCCGGCACTTCCCCCCGATGGTGGTGTTGCCGCAAGTTGCCCCCGGAGATTGCGCAATATCCGCTCCGGCACCGGCGACAGCTCTTGCGCCGGCTTGCCCTTGCGGAGGCGTTCGCGGTCGCGCTCCGTCGGTTCGACGCGGCGGACGCGCACCGGCGCCTGGCCTTGTGCCTTCATGCCGAGCAGTTCAGCCGCGGCACGCGACAGATCGATGATGCGGGTGCTCCGCGCGAATGGCCCGCGATCATTGACGCGGACGAGGATGCGCCGCCCGGTGTCGAGCGCGGTCACCTCGACGTAAGTGGGCAGCGGCAGGGTGGTATGCGCGGCGGTGATCCAGCCGGGCCGGAAGCGCTCGCCATTGGCGGTGCGGTTGCCGGATTCATTGCCGTACCAGCTGGCATAGCCGAGCATGTCGTAGCGAGGATCGGTGGCGGGCACATAGGTGGTGCCACGGACCTGATAAGGCTGGCCGATCTTCACCGGCAGATCGCTCACCGGGCGGAAATTGCCGCCGGCACAGGCCGACAGCATCAGCGCGGCCGCCGTCGCAATCCCCGTCCGCTTCTGCTGGAAACCCCGCATGGGCAGGACCCTATACCGGGCCGGCCATCGCTTGAAGCCTGTAGATCGTCGTTGGTTACATCAGAGCCGTAGCAAGCGCTCGCCCATACTCTTTTCTTTCCCCGGCGAAGGCCGGGCTCAGTTGGGGGACGTTCGAAATTGAGCGCCGCGCCCGCCAACTACAGCCTTCCCGACTGGGCCCCTGCCTCCGCCGGGGAAGAAGAGATTCTGCACAAATGCCTAGTCCGGCGGATGAAAGGCGCAAGGCTGGGGACAGGCGCCGCGGGGCCGCAAGCGGGCGGCTCGACAGGGCGGATTTGTGACGACGGGATGATTTTTCCGGCTTCGCGGATCGTCCCGGCTGGCTAGAATGGCGGCGGACAACAAGGCGATCACGGCATGGCGGTCATCAGCTTGGCGCAATGGGGATTCCGGGGGTCACCCGCCGGCGGCACGAAGCGCGCGGGGACGGGGCTGTCGCCACGCACGCTGGCGCCCTTCGCCCTGATCCCGCTCGGCATGCTCTATTGCCAGATCCATGAACTCTTCTTTGGGGAGAACCGCTCGGCCGTCGTCGAGAGCCTGGGCTGGGCAAGCGCCACACTGAGCTCCTGGGTGATCGCCGCGCTGATCTTCGAGGCACGCGTCGCCGCCGGGGAGCAGCGTCCCGTCGTGGTGCGGCGCGCGCTGCTGCTGGGCGTGAGCGCTTATGCCGCAAGCTGCGCAGCGGCCATTCTCCTCGGCGCGACCGCTGAGCAGGCCATGTTCAGTCGACTTCCCTTGCTGGCGACCGCGATGCTCTGCGCCATTCTCTATCCAATCCCCGCCCCGGCCGAAGCGCGAAGCGATGGCGCCGTGGGCGACACTGTGCCGCCGGTCGCCCCGGCCGAGATTCTCTTCGCGCGCGCCGCAGGCAATTATATCGAGCTTCACGCCGGCGGGCGGACGCTCGTCTGGCGGCAGACGATGCAGAATGCCGAGCGCATCCTTGGCCCCGGATTCGTCCGGGTGCACCGGTCCTATCTGGTGCCATGGCGGTCGATCGACACCGTCACGCGCGGACGCAAGGGACCGATCGAGGTGGCGCTGCACAATGGCGCGTGCCTGCCGGTCTCCAACCGCTATGCGGCGAATTTGCGTAGCTGAAAGAGCGGTTATCCCCCGTCGGCGGGGGTGACGCGGGCGGGCGAGCGCGGCTATGCGCATCGCCATGACCAACATCCTCCTGACCGGCAGCAGCCGCGGCATCGGCGCGGCGATCGCGACCGCCCTCACCCTTCCCGACGTCACGCTGGTCGGTCATGGCACGACGAGTGGCATCCCCGCCGACTTCGCCGATGCGGCGGGGCCGCAGGCATTGTGGAACGCGGCACTGGAGCAGCTCGACGGGCGGATCGACGTGGTGATCAACAATGCCGGGGTGTTCGAGGCCAACCCGCTCGACCGGCCGCATGACGACTGGGTCGCCGACTGGGAGCGCACCATGCGCATCAACCTGACCGCGTCCGCCGAACTGTGCCGGCTCGCGGTGCGCCATTGGCAGCAGCGCGAATCCGGCGGGCGGATCGTCAACATCGCGAGCCGTGCGGCCTATCGCGGCGACAGCCCGGCGCACTGGCATTATGCAGCGTCCAAGGCGGGTATGGTCGCGATGACCAAGTCGATCGCGCGCGGCTATGCCGCCCAGGGCATCCTGGCCTTTGCGATCTGCCCGGGATTCACCATGACCGGCATGGCGGAGGACTATCTGGCGAGCCGCGGCGGCGACAAGCTACTGGCCGATATCCCGCTCGGCCGGGTCGCGATGCCGGAAGAGGTAGCCGAGGCAGCGCGCTTCCTGGCGCTGACGGCGCCGGCGTCGATGACCGGTGGGGTGATCGACGTGAACGGGGCAAGCTATGTCCGCTGAGCGCGGCGCCGGATATCACTCCGCGACGCTGCTATAGACGAAATCCCGCGCCGCCTGGGTGACGTGGCAGCCATTGCAGCGCGCGGCCATGCCCGGGTCGGCCTGGCTGAAGCGCTCGCCGGTGCCCGCGGCAAATTCCTCATAGCCCCAGCCGCCGGTGGAGGGGAACGCAATCGCGTCCTTTTCCATCACGTCGATAAATCGCCGCCCGGCCGTCACGCTGTGAAAGCCGGTCTTTGCCAGGTCGTGGAGATCGAACACGATCACCGCGCCATCGGGGAACTTCCCGGTGCGATACCCCTGCATCGCGAGCGGATTGGCGTAGATATGGTAGATTCCGCGATATCGGCCGTATGGCGCGTGATCGGGATCGTTGATCGCCGTTTTTACATGAGCCCAGGAGCGGAAACCCTCCGGGTTGTGGATCTGTCGCGGCGATGCGGCCGGACCGATCGAGAACAGGCCCATTGCGGAAACGACGCTCGCCAGCAGCTTCACCATCGATCCACCTCGTTGTTTCGAGGCTGCATGCCGTGGCCTGGCCGGGCCCGCCTGCCCATGCGGTTCCGGCCCAACGATCCATAACTGGCGCTGAACGCGATTCGGTCGGCAAGAACGGCCCACCGCCTTGCGGGTGCGGCGCCTCCATGATCTTGTCGCCGCCCCGTTCTTCTGCTTGGCGGGTGCGGAAGAATGGAGACACAGGCACGTCATGGCCGATAGCTGGAAACTCACCCTGCCCTGCACCCGCGACGAAGCGGAGGCGATCGATTTCGAAGCCGAGGCGCTGGCCGCGCTCGACCCCGCGCCCGTATTGCTGACCAGCGAAGAGGTCGAGGACGATCCGCTGAGCTGGCGGCTCGATGCGTTTTTCGACGGCAAGCCCGATGCGGCGACGGTGGCGGCCGTGCGCGCGCTGGTGCCGAGCGGGGCGAAGAGCAAGGCCAAGCCCGAGCCTGTGGTCGAGCAGGATTGGGTGACCCTGAGCCAGGCCGGGATCGAGCCCGTGCATGCCGGGCGCTTCTACATCCATACCGAGAGCAATCGCGGCATGGTGCCGCCGGGTACCCGCGCGTTCCGGATCGAGGCGAGCCGGGCGTTCGGCACCGGGCAACACCAGACGACCAGCGGCTGCCTGGTGACACTCGACGGCCTGAAGCAGCGCGGGGCGGTGTTCCGCAACATCGTCGACGTGGGGACGGGTACCGGGCTGCTTGCCTTTGCCGCGATGCACCTCTGGCCGCGGGCATATGCGACGGCGTCCGACATCGATCCGGCGTCGATCGAGGTGACGGCGGACAATGCCGATCTCAACGGGGTGGCGCTGGGACATGGCATGGGGGAGCTGGCGCTGGCGGTCGCCTCGGGGCTCGATCATCCGCTGATCCTGCGACGCGGGCCCTATGACCTGATCGTCGCCAATATCCTGGCCGGGCCGCTGATCGCGCTGGCGCCGACGATCGCGGCGGCGCTGGTTCCAGGCGGCACACTGGTGCTGGCGGGGTTGCTCGACACGCAGGCCGCAGCGGTGGCGCGGGCCTATCGGCGCGAGGGGCTGTTCCTCGCCGGGCGGACGCAGATCGGGGATTGGCCGACGCTCCGTTTACGCAAGCGGCAACGGCCCGGGTGGCGGCGCCCGGTGCGGGACAGCGGCAAGACGGCGGAGACCCCGGGCTTCGGGAGCTGGTGATCTTAATTCCTCCCCGGAACGGGGAGGAATTAAGAGAGGGCGGCCGCCTTCTCCAGCGCATAGGCCTGGGTGCCGTGCGTCAGGACCAGGTCGTCCGGCAGAATCTCCGCCACCGGCACGTCCGGCTGCGCCATGATCTCGGCATAGAGCGGCGCGAAGTCGGTCTCGACCGTCAGGCGGAGCAGTTCGTCGAAGCTGGGGATGACGAAATAATTCTGCTGGAAATCGTCGATCCGGTACTCGGTGCGCATCACCCGCTTCAGGTCGAAGGCGATGCGGTTCGGGCTGGGGTCGTCGAGCGCGAAGCGGCTTTCGGCGAAGCTCGAGACGATGCCCGAGCCATAGATGCGCAGGCCCTCGGGCTCGGCGATCAGGCCGAATTCGACCGTATACCAGTAGAGCCGGGCGAGATGCTTGAGCGCGCCGAGTTCGAGCGCACGCTGGCCGCCACGGCCATAAGCTTCGAGATAATCGGCGAAGACCGGGTCCGCGAGCATCGGCACATGGCCGAACACGTCGTGGAACACGTCCGGCTCCTGCAGATAATCGAGCTGGTCGGGCCGGCGGATGAAATTGCCCGCGACGAAGCGGCGATTGGCCATGTGATCGAAAAACACATCGTCGGGCACGAGGCCGGGCACCGCCACGACCTGCCAGCCGGTGAGGCCCATCAGCCGTTCGGACAATTCCTCGAAATCGGGAATGCCGGGCTTGGACAGCTTGAGCACGTCGAGCCCGCGCAGATAGGATTCCGACGCGCGGCCGGGGAGCAGCTTCGCCTGGCGCTCGAACAGCGTGTCCCACACCGCATGTTCTTCCGCGGTATAATGGGACCAGTCCTGCGAGACGGTCCAGTCGGAGCCCGCGCCTTGCGGGGGGCGATCGAGAACATGCGTTTCTTCAGTCATGATATTATCTTATCACACTCGCGATGCCGCCGAAAATCCACCCGCTCCGGAACGGCGCAAGGCTGGTCTGGGCGGTGCTTGCCGCGCTCATCGGGCTCCTGCTGGCCTATGCCACGGCGGGCATGATTGGCGGGGCGCTGCCCTCCAACAGCGACTGGCGCCAGCCCGAGTCGGGCGTGCGCATCTATGTCGAGAGCAATGGCATCCATACTGGGATCGTCGTGCCGGTCGTCGGCGGAGGCGAGGACTGGCGCGACCTGCTCCGGCCCGACGACGTGCGCGATCCGCGCTATGCCCGGTACAGCCATGTCTCGATCGGCTGGGGCGAGCGGACCTTCTATCTCGAGACACCCACCTGGGCGGATGTGAAACCGCTGACCGTTCTGGCTGCGGCGGCGGGCAGCGACCGCACCGTGATGCATGTGGACCATGTGCCCGAGCCACGCGTTGGAGCCGATAACGAGGGGGATACGCGCAGCATCCTGCTGCGCCCCGAGGAGTATCGCCGCCTTGCCGCCTTCATCCGCGCCAGCTTCCGGCGCGAGAACGAACAACGGCCGGCGCACCAATTCGGTTATGGCCCGTACGACGCTTTTTACGAAGCGCGGGGCCGGTACAGCGCGGTGCAGACCTGCAATGCCTGGACCGGCGACGCGCTGCGCCATGCCGGCGTGCGCGTTGGTGCCTGGACACCCTTTCCCGTGACGGTGCTGGGATGGTTCAAATGATGACGAGCGACACCAAAGCGCCGTCCCTGCTGCTGTGGGCACTGGAGCTGCCGCGCGGCGCGCTGGGGCTCGGGCAGCTCTTCTGGGATCGCCGCATGCTGGCGGAAGGCCCCAGAGGCGACGGCCGACCGATCCTAATCCTGCCTGGGCTGATCAATGCCGACCGGTCGAACTTCGCGATGCGCAATTATCTCAACCGGCTCGGCTACAACGCTTATGGCTGGGGGCTCGGCCGCAATTTTGGCGCGCGCGCGATCGGCCCCGAGGGCGAGAAGCTGTTCGAGCGTATCCGCGACATCCATGAGGAGACCGGCGAGAAGGTCACACTGATCGGCGTCAGCCTGGGCGGCATGATGGCGCGCATGGCAGCGCACCGCGTGCCCGAGATGGTGCGCGAAGTGATCACGGTCAGTTCGCCTTTTGCCGGCAGCCCGCGCGCGACCAATGTGTGGCGCGCGTTCGAATGGCTGACCGGGGACCGCATCGACGATCCCAAGGTGATCGCATTGGGCCACGAGATTGCCGCGCCGCTGCCCGTCCCCGCCACCGCGATCTGGAGCGCGAGCGACGGACTGGTCAACGGCGCGATCTGTCAGGACGCGGGATGCCGCAACATCAGGGTACGGAGCAGCCATATCGGCGTGCAGGTGCGCCCCGAGGTGTTGCTGGCGATCGCGAAGATCCTGGGTGGAAAATAGGGGCCGCGCTTCTCGAACCTCTCCCGCCAGCGCGAGGGATTTTGCGGCGTTGCCGGCATCCCTCAATGTTATTCACACTCGTGAGAGTGAGTGTTGACAACAGGGTATGAGATCGGCATCCTCCTCTCACATCGTCGGCATCAATGATCGGCGTTTTGGGAGAGATAGAATGAGGGCCATTCTTCTTGCGTCGGCTTGCGTCACTGCGTTCGTCGTCTCGACAACGCCGGCGCTGGCACAGAGCAGCGCACCGGAATCGACCGCGCCAGCGAGCGGACAGGACGAGACGCATGACGCGTCCGGTAACGACATCATCGTCACCGCCACGCGGCGCAACGAGCGAATCCAGGACGTGCCGCTCAGCATCACGGCCTTCTCGCAGGAACAGCTGTCCGAAAAAGGCATTGTCGGCTTCGAGGGCATCGCCCGCGAAACGCCGGGCGTGGTGCTCAATCGCCCGACGCAGAATTTCAACAACTTCACGGCACGCGGCATCGCCACCAACGGCTACAATGCCAATCTGCAAAGCTCGGTCGCCGTCTATATAGACGAGTTGCCGGTCTCGACCATCGGCAACACCACCGTTGTCGACCCCAATCTGTTCGACGTCGAGCGTGTCGAATTCCTGCGCGGGCCGCAAGGCACGCTGTTCGGATCCGGCTCGCTGTCGGGGGCGATGCGTATCCTGACCAAGAGCCCGAACCTTCACGACTTCGACTATTCCGGGCTTGTCGATATCGGCCTGACCGGTTCGGATTCGCTGCGCCAGCGCTATAATGTGATGGTCAACGTGCCGATCGTATCGGACAAGCTCGCGATCCGCGGCGTCGGCTTCTATCGCCACGAGGACGGTTATCTCGACAATGTCGGCACCGGCGTTCACAATTCGAACAAGCTGGTCGATTGGGGCGGGCGCCTGGTCGCACTGTGGCGGCCGACTGACCGGCTGTCGATCAAGCTGCTCGGCTCCTATGAGAACAGCGATCCCAAGGATTCCTCGCTGACCAGCCCGGTGCTCGGGCGCGAGAAGCGTGTCTCCGATCAGCCGGACCGCTTCACCGGCAAGCAGACCGTGGTCAACGGCACGCTCGATTATGAATTCGATTTCGCCAGGCTGACGAGTTCGTCGACCTATTCGAAGTTCGACCAGCGCTTCTGGGTCGATCTCGCAGGCACCTTCGCGCCGGGATCCTTTGTCGGTGCACCGATCGCCTTCGGCCTCGATGCGAACGGCTATGACAAGGTGTTCGTGCAGGAGACCCGATTGGTCTCGTCGCTAGACGGCCCGCTCCAGTTCACGGTGGGCGGCTTCTATCTGCACCGCCGCCGCGACGTCGATTATTTCTACCGTTCCAGCCTCCCCTTCCTGCAGGCGCGCGGCCTGACCGGGCTGCCGGACCAATATTATCAGAAGCAATATACCCATTCGATCAGCGAAGAGCTCGCCGGGTTCGGCGAACTGACCTATCGCTTCTCGAGCAAATTCTGGTTGACCGGCGGCATGCGCTACGGCCGCACCTCGGCCCAGGCATTCACGGAAGCCGGCGGTTATCTCGCCGTGTTGCGAGTCCCGTCTGCAAACCCAGCTGTACCGCCGACGGATTACAACTATTTCGCGCTGGCGCTGGGCAACCTGCGCAACCTCGCCTTCAACACCTTGATCCCATACGCTGACGTTACCGGTGTAAAGGCAACCGGATCCAAGCCCTCGTGGAAGGCCAGCGCCAGCTTCAAGCCGACCGACTCGGTGACGACGTACGCCACTTTCTCCACCGGCTTCCGCGCCCCGATCGTCAACGCCTTTGCCGGCCGTCCCAGCCTGGTGAACCCGAACGACATCATCATCCCCAACGGCGCGTCGTCCGACGATCTGAAGAGTTATGAGATCGGCGCCAAGGGACGTTTCCTCAACGGCCAGGTCACCATCAACGTCGCGGCCTATCTGATCGACTGGACCAATATCCAGGCACAGGCCAATCGCGTATCGGACTCGGTGCAGTTCGCCACCAATATCGGCGGCGCACGAAGCAAGGGCTTCGAAGTCGAGATGGGCATCATCCCGGCCAAGGACGTGTTCGTCGGGCTGAACGCCTCGTACAATGATTCGAAGATCACAAAGCTCAGTGCGACCGAAGCCGCGATCTCCGGCGCGGTGCTCGGCCACAGGCTTTCGGCCCCGCGGCTTCAAGGGGCGCTCTACGCTTCCTACGGCTTCGATCTTGGCAGCGACACCAGGGCCAATTTTGCCGTGAACGCGCAGTATGTCGGATCCTACAACAGCTCGTTCCCGAACACACCGGGCGCGCCGAACGTGCGGCTGGTGACCTTCGGCAAGACCGATGAATTCGTGAACACCAACCTGACATTCGGCCTGAAGCGAGGTGATATCTCGGCGCAGCTGTATGTCGAGAATGTCTTCGACGATCATTCGGTGACGTACATCCATCCCGAAGCGTTTCTGGTCAGCCGGTTCGGCACGCTGCGCCCGCGTACCATCGGCATCCGCCTCGGCTACGGTCTCTGATCGGTGGTGGCCGGTTCCGTCCCCCCGATCGGCATGACGGAGCCGGCCGCCGCACGTTCCACCCCGGCGGTCGGCACGCGCTCATGGATGATGCTGATCGCCCTCACCTTCGTCTATGTCCTCAATTTCCTCGACCGGCAGCTGATCGGCATCCTCGCCAAGCCGATCCAGGATTCGCTGCAGGTGAGCGACGGCCAGCTCGGCCTGATCGGCGGCCTGTATTTCGCGATGTTCTATTGCTTCATCGCGATCCCGGTGGGCTGGCTCGCCGACCGCACCAACCGGATTAACGTGCTGTCGCTGGCCTGCGCGATCTGGAGCGGCGCGACGATCGCCTGCGGCATGGCCGCGACCTACCCGCAGCTCGTCGTCGCGCGCATGCTGGTCGGTTTCGGTGAGGCCGGCGGCGTGCCGCCATCCTATGCGATCATTACCGACACCTACCCGCCCGGCAAGCGCGCGGCCGCACTCGGCATCTTCAATCTCGGCCCGGCGATCGGCGCCGCGATCGGCGTCGCGTTCGGTGCTGCGATCGCGGAGCGGTTCGGCTGGCGCATGCCGTTCATCATCATCGGCGCGATCGGCATCGTCACAGCCCTGCTGGTGCGACTGTTCCTCCGCGAGCCCGAGCGCGGCGCCACCGACCAGGTGCGCGTGCAAGGTAGCACGGACAAGGCTGAATTCTGGCCGACGGTGC
>Ga0247735_1000197_pt1 | contig 26619 bp, 20 predicted proteins | sample UWRJL178409R2_FD_180934 | JGI IMG/M metagenome (GOLD analysis project Ga0247735, IMG submission 180934) | Plant litter microbial communities from Arlington Agricultural Research Station in Wisconsin, United States - UWRJ-L178-409R-2 | ecosystem: Environmental > Terrestrial > Plant litter >... | reverse complement strand
CCGGGATGGGGTCTTGCCGATCAGCAGCGGCATGCAGACGTTCTCAAGGGCGGTGAACTCCGGCAGCAAATGGTGGAACTGGTAAACAAAGCCCAGCGCCCGGTTGCGTAACAGGCCGCGGGCCTTTTCACCCAAGGCCGAAAGCTCTTCGCCAGCGAGCCAGACGCTGCCCTGCGAAGGCGTGTCCAGACCGCCCAGCAGGTTAAGCAAAGTACTTTTCCCCGAACCCGAGCTGCCGACAATCGCCACGCGCTCGCCCGGAAACAACTCCAGTTGCAACCCCGACAGGACCACCACCGACTCAGGACCTTCCTCGTAGGATTTGCCCAGGTTGCGGCAACTCAATACTGCTTTATCACTCATGCCCGACTCACTCATAACGTAACGCCTCCGCCGGTTGGGTGCGCGCAGCACGCCAGGCCGGATACAGGGTGGCGAGGAAACTCAGGATCAATGCAGCGCCGCAGACCATCAGCACGTCCTCGGCCATCAGTTGAGAAGGCAGGTAGTCGATGAAGTACACGTCGGCATTGAGAAACTTGTGGCCGATCAGGCCTTCCAGCACAGAGATCGCGGCGCTGACGTTCAGGGCGGCGATGATGCCCAGCACGGCGCCAATAAAAGTGCCCACTACACCAATGACCGTGCCCTGGACCATGAAAATCGCCATGATCTGCCCCGGCGTTGAACCCAGGGTGCGCAGGATCGCGATGTCGCCTTTCTTGTCGTTGACCACCATCACCAGCGTGGAAATGATGTTGAACGCCGCGACCGCCACAATCAGCAACAGCAGCAGGCCGATCATGGCTTTTTCCATGCGGATCGCCTGATACAGATTGCCGTGGGTGCGGGTCCAGTCACGGGAGTAATAATTGTGATCGCCGAGGGTCTGGGCGATTTGATAAGACGTGCGCGGCGCCTCGAAAAGATCCTCGAATTTCAGCCGCAGACCCTGTACCTGATCCGCTTTCCAGCGATGCAGCCGACCCAGATCGTCAAGGTTGGTCAGGCCCAGGTAACCGTCCAGTTCGCCAGCGCCGACGTGGAAAATCCCCACAACAGTAAAACGCTTCATGCGCGGGAACATGCCGGCCGGGGTCACAGTCACCTCGGGGGCGACGAAGGTGACTTTATCGCCCAGTGTCACGCCCAGTTTGGTGGCGGCTTTGTCGCCGATCACGATGCCGAAGCTGCCGGGGGACAGATCGTCCAGCTTGCCCTGCTTCATGAAGTTATCGATGATCGAAACTTTACGTTCCTGAACCGGGTCGATGGCATTGAGCAGCACTTTCTGCACTTGGCCATTGTTGGTCAGCAACCCCTGCATCTGGGTGAAAGGCGCAACCGCCAGTACCTGCGGGTTTTGCTTGACCTTGTCGGCCAGGCCCTGCCAATTGCTGATCGGCTCGCCGGATTCGATGGTGGCGTGAGGGACCATGCCCAGGACGCGGGTACGCATTTCGTGATCAAAGCCATTCATGACCGATAACACGACTATCATCACCACTACGCCAAGAGCGAGGCCGATCATGGAAGTCAGGGAAATGAAGGAGACGAAATGATTACGGCGTTTTGCACGGGTATAACGCGTGCCTATGAATACAAAAAGAGGTCTGAACATTTAGGGACTTGTTCGGAGGAATGGGAACGTCCTTGTGGCGGGTCCTGGCAGGCAGCCTTACACTCGAAATCACTCTGAGCACTGCGAGCAACCACTATGACCACCGCCGCTACCATGGGTTCGCCATGTCGACATTAGATGAAGAAGAACGCCGCGAATACTACCGTATCGAGGACAGCGTCGCACTGGAAATTAACCTGCTGTCCGCGACCGATCCGGCGGGTCATGCCGCCATGCGCGAGACCTCGGCACTGTTCGAATTACTCAGCGAGCTGCACGTCAATGAGTTCGAATCCCAGCACTTGCTGCGCCAGGTGGATGATCGGGACCGGATAATGAGCGACCTGCTGCGCTCCTTGAGCAAGCGCATCGATCTGCTCGGCCAGGTCGTCGCGCAAACCGCGCTGGGCAAGCTGGGAGCCCCGCAACCAGTGATCATTTCCGAAGGCGGCGTGCAATTCAACAGCGCCCAGGCTTATCCACTGAATGCGCAGTTGTCGATCAAAATGGTCTTGATGCCCCAGGCATCGGCGCTGATGTTGCACGCCAAAGTCATTCATTGCGACACCCTGCCGGGCGGCCAATTCGAGGTCGGCACCGAGTTCATCAACTTGCCCGACTCGCAACGCCAGCTCCTCGCCCGATACATTTTGCAACGACAAGCTGCCATTCGGCGCCAGGCGCTTGAGGCGAAAGAGGTTGAATAATCGCAGAATCCTGTAGGAGTGAGCTTGCTCGCGATGGTGTACAAACAGGCAACATATCCATTGACCGACATGACGCCATCGCGAGCAAGCTCACTCCTACAGAAGACTCATTGCGCATCAAGACCAAGACCAACGCCTTAAAGGCCACCAGGAGTAAACGTGACCCTTATCTACGGCCACCGCGGCGCCAAGGGCGAAGCACCGGAAAACACCCTGACCAGCTTTCAGGAATGCCTCAAGCACGGCGTGCGTCGCTGTGAACTGGATTTGCATTTGTCTCGCGATGGCGAGCTGATGGTGATCCACGATCCGACTCTGAAACGCACCACCGATCGGCGAGGTAAGGTCAACGAGCACATCGCCGCGGACCTGGTGACCTACGACGCCCGCAAAGGCGGCCCGGGCTGGGTTAACCCCTGCCCGATCCCGCGACTGGAGGAACTGTTCGAAAAGTGCGACTTCGAGCATTGGCAGCTGGAAGTCAAAAGCGCCTCGCGCACCCGTGCAACCACGACAGTGTTGGCGATTCGCGAATTGGCGCAACGATATGGCCTGCTGGACAAGATCACCATCACTTCCAGCTCCCGGGAAGTGCTGCGCGCCGCTCAGGAGTTGACCCCGGATATCAGCCGCGGGCTAGTCGCTGAGTACGCCTGGCTGGACCCGCTGAAAGTCGCGCAAAGTTATGGCTGCGAGATGCTGGCGCTGAACTGGACACTGTGCACCCCTGAGCGCTTGAAGAAAGCCCAGAATCAGGGTTTGCATGTGTCGGTATGGACAGTCAACGAGCCCGCACTGATGCGCAGGCTCGCCGACTTCGGCGTAGACAGCCTGATTACAGACTTTCCCGGTTTGGCCAGCGCCACTCTCGAGAATTACTGAAATCGGTCTCCCCGGCCGGCTCAGGCCTCCGGCCGGAGTCGCTTAAAAAAGCCGGTTGAGGCCATCATAAGCGGCTACCCGATAGGCTTCAGCCATGGTCGGGTAGTTGAACGTGGTGTTGACGAAATACTTGAGGGTGTTGGCTTCACCGGGCTGGTTCATGATCGCCTGACCGATGTGCACAATCTCCGAAGCCTGGTCGCCAAAGCAATGCACGCCCAGCACCTCAAGGGTTTCACGGTGGAACAGAATCTTCAGCATGCCCACACGCTCACCGGAAATCTGCGCCCGTGCCATGCCTTTGAAGAATGCCTTACCCACTTCGTAAGGCACTTTGGCCTGGGTCAACTCGTGTTCGTTTTTGCCGATCGAGCTGATCTCCGGAATGGTGTAAATACCCGTCGGCACGTCGTTGACGTAACGCCAACTGCCGTTATCCACCAGACTGCCCGCCGCTGAACGCCCCTGGTCATAAGCCGCGCTGGCCAGACTCGGCCAGCCGATCACATCGCCCGCGCCATAGATATTCGGCACGCTGGTGCGATAGTTCTCATCGACTTCGATCTGACCGCGACCGTTGGCCTTGATGCCAACGTTCTCCAGACCCAGCTTGTCCGTATTACCGGTGCGACCATTGCACCAGAGCAAGGCGTCGGCCTTGATCTTCTTGCCGGACTTGAGGTGCAGGATCACGCCGTTATCCAGGCCTTCGACCTTTTCGTACTCTTCGTTGTGGCGAACCATCACATTGTTGTTGCTGAAGTGATAGCTCAGTGCCTGAGAGATTTCCGAGTCCAGGAAGCTCAACAGTTGGTCACGGTTGTCCACCAGCTCGACCATCACCCCCAGCCCGCTGAAGATAGACGCGTATTCGCAGCCGATAACCCCAGCACCGTAGATGATCAGTTTGCGCGGGGTATGACCGAGACTGAGGATGGTGTCGCTGTCGTAGATACGCTTGTGGGAAAAGTCGATATCAGCCGGGCGATAAGGCCGCGAGCCGGTGGCGACGATAATCTGATTGGCGACCAGCTTTTCTACTACGCCATTTCCACACACCACATCAATGCTGTTCTCATCGGCGAAGCTGCCCGTGCCGAAAAACACGTCGACACGATTGCGGGCGTAATAGCCGGTACGCGAAGAAACTTGCTTGGCGATGACGATTTCAGCGTTCTTCAATACGTCCGGGAACGAGAACCAGCGCGGCTCGCCAATGGCCCGGAACATCGGGTTGGTGTTGAAGTGGATGATCTGCTTGACCGAGTGACGCAGGGCCTTGGACGGGATGGTGCCCAAGTGGGTGCAGTTACCGCCGACCTGCCGCCGACTGTCGACCATTGCAACCTTACGTCCCGCCTTCGCGGCGTTCATTGCCGCGCCTTCTCCGGCAGGGCCGGAACCCAGTACTACTACGTCGTAGTTGTAGACAGCCATGCGTACTCCTTAAACAGGCCGAACTGCCACTCTGGCAGCTCTGGCTAAATCACGCCGCGGCCAGCGACATGAAGGATCAAAACCCGAGGCGCAGTCTACACCTGCCCCAAAGCGTGGAACATTAACCGTTGGTAGCGTCGAAGGCCAATTTTGTCTGCGACTAAATGCCGCTCCATTCATCCCCCCGGTTGCGCAGCATGGACGTTAAGTAGCAAGAGTTGTTTTTACGGCCTTTTACACATATGGTTACAATTGCGTTGGATACAGGCAAGGAGCCTTGACCCCTGCAGCAGGACATAAAACTACAACGGATCCTTGAGGCGCTGTCGCCGTACCAGCATGACCCTGCTGGCGGCAGCACCTGACCAGACAGCCTAAGTGAGAAATTTCCATGGCCTCGAATACAGGCAAGGGCAAGGCGATCTTTCGCGTTGTCAGCGGCAACTTCCTTGAAATGTTTGACTTCATGGTCTACGGCTTCTACGCCACGGCCATCGCCAAGACCTTCTTCCCCACTGACAGCGCCTTCGCATCCTTGATGCTGTCTCTGGCAACCTTCGGCGCAGGCTTCTTGATGCGTCCGCTGGGCGCCATTTTCCTCGGTGCCTATATCGACCGTCACGGCCGTAAGAAAGGCCTGGTCGTGACCCTGGCAATGATGGCCATGGGCACGGTGCTGATTGCCTGCGTGCCGGGTTACGCAACCCTGGGCGTAGCGGCACCGCTGTTGGTCCTGCTCGGCCGCCTGCTGCAAGGCTTCTCTGCGGGTGTGGAGTTGGGTGGCGTGTCGGTTTATCTGGCAGAGATTTCCACGCCAGGGCGCAAAGGCTTCTTCGTCAGTTGGCAGTCTGCAAGCCAGCAAGCAGCCGTGGTGTTCGCCGGCCTGCTGGGCGTGGCGCTAAACCACTGGTTGAGCCCGCAAGAGATGGGCGAATGGGGCTGGCGCGTGCCCTTCCTGATCGGCTGCCTGATCGTGCCGGTGATCTTCGTGATCCGTCGCTCGATGGAAGAAACCCCTGAGTTTCAGGCCCGTACTCACCGCCCAACACTGAAAGAAGTGGTGCGCTCTATCGGCCAGAACTTCGGCCTGGTGATTGGCGGCATGGCCCTGGTAATCATGACCACGGTGTCGTTCTACCTGATCACCGCCTACACGCCGACCTTCGGTAAAAACGAGCTACACCTGTCGGACCTCGACAGCCTGCTGGTCACTGTCTGCGTCGGTATCTCGAACTTCATCTGGCTACCGGTGATGGGCGCGTTTTCTGACCGGATCGGGCGCAAGCCACTGTTGATCGGCGCAACCGTGCTGGCCATTGCGACGGCCTACCCTGCTCTCTCCTGGCTGGTGGCCCACCCGAGCTTCGGTAACCTGCTGATGGTCGAGCTGTGGCTGTCCTTCCTCTATGGCTCGTATAACGGCGCCATGGTCGTTGCCCTGACAGAAATCATGCCGGTTGAAGTGCGTACCACAGGTTTCTCCCTGGCCTACAGCCTGGCGACCGCAACCTTTGGCGGCTTCACCCCGGCAGCATGCACTTACCTGATCCATGCGCTGGATAACAAGGCAGCTCCGGGTATCTGGCTGACAGGTGCTGCAATTCTTGGCCTGGTGGCTACCCTGGTGCTGTTCCGCAAAGGCGGACAAAAGCTGCAAGCGCCCGAGGCTGTTACTGTCGGTTAATTCAAGGTCGCTTCCCCCTCCTGTAGGAGTGAGCTTGCTCGCGATAAAGTCGGAACGACTTTCCTGCGATGGTGAGCCCAGCTTTTTCACGACTGCTTCGCAGCCGATCGCGAGCAAGCTCACTCCTACAGGTCTAATCTCTGCGGCGAACCATCAAACAAAGCACACCAAAAAACGCCCCGACCAGTTACACGGTCGGGGCGTTTCTGTTTCAGCTTGTAGCTTGCCGCTTGAAGCTTGTAACTGCCGTAAGGCTGCTTTTATCGCGGGAAAGCCGGAGGGTTAACGCCCGCCATGTCTTCCATGACGCGAACCACCTGGCAGCTGTAACCGAATTCGTTGTCGTACCAGACGTACAGGACAACGCGGTTATCGTTGACGATGGTGGCTTCAGCATCCACCACACCGGCGTGGCGCGAGCCAACGAAGTCAGTGGAAACCACTTCCTGCGAATTAACGAAATCGATCTGCTTGTGCAGGTCCGAGTGCAGCGCCATGTAGCGCAGGTACTCGTTCATTTCTTCGCGAGTGGTCGCTTTCTCAAGGTTCAGGTTGAGAATGGCCATGGACACGTTAGGCGTCGGAACACGAATCGCGTTACCGGTAAGCTTGCCAGCCAGCTCAGGCAATGCCTTGGCAGCAGCGGTGGCAGCACCGGTTTCAGTGATAACCATGTTCAGCGCGGCGCTACGGCCACGGCGATCGCCTTTGTGGAAGTTGTCGATCAGGTTCTGGTCGTTGGTGTACGAGTGAACCGTTTCAACGTGACCGTTGACGATACCAAACTTGTCGTTGACTGCCTTGAGCACCGGCACGATGGCGTTGGTGGTGCAGGAAGCCGCCGATACGATCTTGTCGTCAGCAGTGATTTCGCCGTGGTTGATACCGTGAACGATGTTCTTCAGCTTGCCTTTGCCAGGTGCAGTCAGAACCACGCGGTCAATACCCGGGCAGGACAAATGCTGGCCCAGACCTTCGGCATCACGCCATACGCCGGTGTTGTCCACCAGCAATGCGTCCTTGATACCGTACTGGGTGTAATCCACCTCGGTCGGGTTCTTGGCGTAGATCACCTGAATCAGGTTGCCGTTGGCCGTGATGGTGCTGTTGGCTTCATCAATGGTGATGGTGCCATCGAACGGGCCGTGCACCGAGTCACGACGCAGCAGACTGGCACGCTTGACCAAGTCGTTCTCGGCACCCTTGCGCACCACGATCGCCCGCAGACGCAAGCCGTCGCCGCCACCGGTTTTTTCGATCAGGATGCGCGCCAGCAGGCGACCAATCCGGCCGAAACCGTAAAGCACGACATCAGTGCCCTTGCGCGGGCTGGCGCTTTGCTGACCGACCAGCTCGGCCAGTTCTTCACGCACGAACTGCTCGGCGGTGCGGCCATTGCCTTCAGTCTTGAACTTGACGGCCAGCTTGCCCAGATCCACCGAAGCGGCACCCAGCTTGAGCTCGCTCATCGCCTTGATCAGCGGGAACGTCTCGTGTACGGACAACTCACTTGCATCGGATTGACGATGACGCGCAAAGCGGTGGGCCTTGAGGATCGCAATCACTGAACGGTTGATCAGGCTGCGGCCATAGATCGAACTCACCACATTGTTATTGCGGTAGAGCTGACCGATAAGCGGGATCATCGCCTCGGCGAGGGCTTCACGATCGATCCATTCACCAAGACACTGGTCGGGCTTCTGAGTCACGGGAACCTTCCACATGTAGGGGCTGAAAAAAGGGGCTACATTATGCCGCCGCCTTTGTTTATGAGCAATGCGCGGTTGTCAGATCAGCGTTCACTACATTTTGTTCCGCTGCACGGCAGAAATGCTGCGCGTGGCATTTCTGCTTCATAGCGTAGTCTGAAAACTGACAGCTGCTATCTCTGACCGGTACAATCGCCGCCCCTGTCGCAACGCTTGGAGCTCAATCTTCCGTGCCCGTTCTGCGTCTACCGCTTCTCCCTGCTGCCGCAGGCAAACAACACTGGGGCAACCTTCCCGGTGCCGCCCTGAGCCTGGCCATTGCCGAGGCTGCAAGCGCCGCCAAGCGCTTCACCCTGCTTTTGACCGCTGACAGCCAGAGTGCCGAGCGCCTGGAGCAGGAGCTGAAGTTCTTCGCGCCCGACTTGCCGGTGTTGCATTTCCCGGACTGGGAAACGCTGCCCTACGATCTGTTCTCGCCGCACCAGGACATCATTTCCCAACGCATCGCCAGCCTTTATCGCTTGCCTGAGCTGGTGCATGGCGTTCTGGTAGTGCCGATCACCACAGCCCTACATCGTCTGGCGCCGACCAAATTTCTGCTGGGCAGCAGCCTGGTGCTGGACATCGGCCAGAAGCTCGACATCGAAGTCATGCGCACGCGCCTGGAAGCCAGCGGTTATCGCTACGTGGATACGGTGTATGAGCACGGCGAATTCACGGTGCGCGGCAACTTGCTCGATCTGTTCCCGATGGGCAGCAAGCTGCCGTACCGGATCGACCTGTTCGATGACGAAATCGAAACCCTGCGCACCTTCGATCCGGAGACCCAGCGTTCCATCGACAAGGTTGAGTCGGTGCGTCTGCTGCCAGCCCGTGAATTCCCGCTGCAAAAGGAAGAAGTCACGCGCTTCAAGGCCCGCTTTCGCGAGCGCTTTGATGTGGACTTCCGCCGCAGCCCGATCTTCCAGGACCTGAGTAGCGGCATCACCCCGGCCGGTATCGAGTACTACCTTCCGCTGTTTTTCGAAGAAACCTCGACCCTGTTTGACTACTTGCCCCAGGACACCCAAGTGTTTTCCCTGCCGGGCATCGAACAAGCCGCCGAGAACTTCTGGAACGATGTGCGCAATCGTTACGAAGAGCGCCGGGTCGATCCGGAGCGTCCTTTATTGCCACCGGCCGAACTGTTCCTGCCGGTGGAAGACTGCTTTGCCCGCCTGAAAAGCTGGCCACGAGTCGTCGCCAGCCAACAGGACGTTGATGCTGGCGTCGGTCGTGAGCGTTTCCCGGCGCAACTGCTGCCGGAACTGGCCATTGAAGCCAAAGCCAGTCAGCCATTGGCAGCGCTGTCGAAGTTCATTGAGGAATTCGACGGCCGCATCCTGTTCACAGCTGAATCAGCAGGTCGCAGGGAAGTACTGCTGGAGCTGCTTGAACGCCTGAAGCTGCGGCCCAAAACCGTCGACAGCTGGAATGACTTCGTAAAAGGCAAGGATCGACTGTCGATCACCATCGCGCCACTGGATGACGGTCTGCTGCTTGAACAACCTGCCATTGCCTTGATTGCCGAAAGCCCGCTGTTCGGCCAGCGGGTCATGCAGCGCCGGCGTCGGGAAAAGCGCACCGACGGCGGCAATAACGATGCGGTGATCAAAAACCTCACCGAGCTACGCGAAGGCGCACCGGTGGTGCACATCGATCACGGCGTCGGTCGCTACCTGGGCCTGGCCACGCTAGAAGTGGAAAACCAGGTCGCCGAATTCCTGATGCTCGCCTACGCCGAGGACGCCAAACTGTACGTCCCGGTCGCCAACCTGCACTTGATCGCCCGCTACACCGGTAGCGACGACGCCCTGGCACCGCTGCACCGACTGGGTTCGGAAGTCTGGCAGAAAGCCAAGCGCAAGGCCGCCGAGCAGGTACGCGATGTGGCGGCCGAACTGCTGGATATCTACGCCCGCCGCGCGGCACGTGAAGGTTATGCCTTTGCCGATCCGAAAGCCGATTACGCCACCTTTAGCGCTGGCTTCCCGTTCGAAGAAACACCGGATCAGCAAACCACCATCGATGCCGTGCGGGCTGACATGCTCGCGCCCAAGCCCATGGATCGCCTGGTCTGCGGCGACGTGGGCTTCGGCAAAACCGAAGTGGCGATGCGTGCGGCGTTCATTGCCGTACATGGCGGTCGTCAGGTGGCGATTCTGGTGCCGACCACTCTGCTCGCTCAACAGCACTACAACAGCTTCCGCGACCGCTTTGCCGACTGGCCAGTGAGTGTGGAAGTGATGAGTCGTTTCAAATCCGCCAAGGAGGTCAACGCGGCCGTAGCGGATCTGGCGGAAGGCAAGATCGATATCGTCATCGGCACCCACAAGCTGTTGCAGGACGACGTCAAGATCAAGAACCTCGGCTTGGTGATCATCGACGAAGAACACCGCTTCGGGGTCCGCCAGAAAGAACAACTCAAAGCTCTGCGCAGCGAAGTCGACATCCTGACCCTGACCGCCACACCGATTCCACGCACGCTGAACATGGCGGTCTCGGGCATGCGTGACCTGTCGATCATCGCCACGCCACCAGCACGTCGCCTGTCGGTGCGCACGTTCGTCATGGAGCAGAACAAGCCCACAGTCAAAGAAGCGCTGTTGCGTGAACTATTGCGCGGCGGCCAGGTGTATTACCTGCACAACGATGTGAAAACCATCGAGAAATGCGCCGCCGATCTGGCGGAGCTGGTGCCGGAAGCCCGTATTGGCATCGGCCACGGGCAGATGCGCGAGCGCGAACTGGAACAGGTGATGAGTGACTTCTATCACAAGCGCTTCAACGTGCTGATCGCCTCGACCATTATCGAGACCGGCATCGACGTACCGAGCGCCAACACCATCATCATCGAGCGCGCCGACAAGTTCGGCCTGGCGCAGCTGCACCAGTTGCGTGGTCGGGTCGGGCGCAGTCACCACCAGGCTTATGCCTACCTGCTCACCCCGCCCCGCAGCCAGATCACGCCCGATGCCGAAAAGCGTCTGGACGCCATCGCCAACACCCAGGACCTGGGGGCAGGCTTCGTGCTGGCGACCAACGACCTGGAAATCCGTGGCGCTGGCGAATTGCTGGGCGACGGCCAGAGCGGCCAGATACAGGCGGTGGGTTTCACGCTGTACATGGAAATGCTCGAACGCGCGGTGAAATCCATCCGCAAAGGCGAGCAGCCGAATCTCGACCAGCCTTTGGGCGGCGGCCCGGAAATCAATCTGCGTGTGCCTGCGTTGATTCCCGAAGCTTATCTGCCTGATGTGCATACGCGCCTGATCCTGTACAAGCGCATCGCCAATGCCGCCGATGAAGACAGTCTGAAAGACCTGCAAGTGGAAATGATCGACCGCTTCGGCCTGCTGCCAGAGCCCACCAAACATCTGGTGCGCATCACGCTGCTCAAATTGCAGGCCGAGCAACTGGGCATCAAGAAGGTCGATGCCGGGCCGCAAGGTGGCCGAATCGAATTCGCCGCCGATACTCCGGTAGATCCGCTGACGCTGATCAAGCTGATTCAGGGGCAGCCCAACCGTTACAAATTCGAAGGCGCCACCCTGTTCAAATTCATGGTGCCCATGGAACGTCCGGAAGAGCGTTTCAACACCATTGAAGCGCTGTTCGAGCGCCTGACCCCGAAAACTGCTTGAAGGATTGCTCCATGCGCGTGTTCCATTCACTCATTCTGCTGCTGACCCTGATTGCGCCAGCAGCCTTTGCCGATGGCAGCTATCAGGTCGAGATGATCCTGTTCCGCCAACAGGGCGAGCCAGCGGCCACCCGCCAGTTCGCACCTGAAGACTGGGCAAAGGGCGCGCAGAAAATCGACGCCAGCAATGAACGCGGTATCACGCTCACTGAAATGGCCAACAAGCTTAATGAAGGCGGCACTTACCAGGTGGTGCTGCATCGCGCCTGGCAGCAGAATATCGGCACCGAGCCGAGCAAAATGGCGGTTACCAGCGGCCAGGAAAAATTCGGGCATTTCCCCATCGAGGGCACCATCAGCATTGCACTGGCACGCTTTACCGATATTGCGGCAGACTTCTGGGTCAACCAGCTGGATGCCCATGGCGTGCTGACCAGCAGCGAACGCATGAAGCAGACCACTCGGGTGAAAAACGGAGAACTGACCTACATGGACAACGGAAGTCTGGCCATGCTGATTAAAGTATCGCCACTGTGACCACTCAAGTAGCGCATGCGGCGCTTCTTGTCCCTTTTGAGCATCGCTGCGGCGTAGGGCTGTATTGAACTGTGTCGTCCAATCTCGAAAAAGTCCTGGCTTGGTCCTGGACAGATTTGTTTACCAGTAGAACCGTTGAGCGGGGGTTTGACTATGCCCACGAAGAACGCATCACCCTCGAAGAACTCAATCCGGACTCGGCACGCACGCTGTGCCGGGGCTCTGGCGATGAGGTTTATGTCCAGACGCTGAAATTCAGAGACCCTGAACGCTTCGCCAACGCCCTGATCTGCAAGTGCACCTGTCCGATGCGCGAGAACTGCAAGCATTGTGTGGCGGCGCTGTTCTACCTGCACGCACCCCGCAATAGCGAAGCTTTGCGGTCTGCGCTGGATGATTCCGCTCCGGTTCAGGCACCGCGCGTACCGCAAAAGCCCACGCTGCCGGAGCGTCTGGTCGACAACATCGTGCCCAAACCTCGGCTGATTCTGGCCAGCGTCGAATTCAGCGCCTATGAGCCACGCAATGGCCGCATGCAGCGCCACATCCAGCATCGGGCCGCCCTCGCCTTCGGCTACGGCAAGCATTACGCCACCGGCACTGCCAATGTCAGCATTCTGGTCAGCTCTCTGGGCAGCGATCTGGTCAACCAGAAAAGCGACATCATCGAGCATCTGGAAACCGAAACCCTGCGCATCCGTCGCCAGGGCGAGCTTGAACGCCAACAACGTCAGGTGCTGCAGGACATGGGCTTCAGAGTGGCGACCCGGCAAAGCAAAGCGCTCCCGGACAGTGCCGGTGACATGTTCGACCTGCCCAATGACAAGGCCTGGCTGCATTTCGTCCTCAACGATTTACCGCTCCTGGAAGCCCAGGGCTGGGAAATCGAAGTCACCGATGACTTCGCCTTCGACGTGACCCCGGTGGATGACTGGTACGCGGTCATCGATGACGAGGCCGAGCGCGACTGGTTCGATCTGGAACTGGGCATCATCGTCAACGGCGAACGCCTGAGCCTGCTGCCGATCCTGATCAACCTGCTGCGCACCCATCCCGAATTGATGAGTGCTGCTGGCATCGCCAAGCGCCGCGATGACGAGCAGTTGCTGGTGCAACTCAATCACTTCACGCAAAACGGCGGCGGGCCGGTGCAAATCGCCTTGCCCTACGGACGGCTGAAGCCGGTACTGGCCACTCTCGGTGACTTCTACTGGCGTGAAGACGGCAACAACGCCCTGCGCCTGAACACCGCCGACGCCACGCGCCTGGGCAATCTGGATGACCTGCCCCTGAGCTGGCAAGGTGGCGATCGTCTGCGTCAATTCGCAGATCGCCTGGCCAACATCAAAGACGCTCCCGTTGAAGTGCCCGAAGGGCTTAATGCAACCTTGCGGCCATACCAGCATGAAGGCTTGAGCTGGATGCAATCGCTGCGCGAGTTGGAAGTGGGCGGTGTACTGGCCGATGACATGGGTCTGGGCAAAACCCTGCAAACCCTGGCGCATCTGCTGATGGAGAAACAGGCTGGCCGCCTGGATCGCCCTGCCCTTGCCGTGATGCCCACCAGCCTGATCCCCAACTGGCTGGATGAGGCGGAAAACTTTACCCCACAGCTGCGAGTACTCGCCCTGTACGGCGCCAACCGCCATGCCGATTTCGACAATCTGGCCCAGTACGACCTGATCCTCACCACCTATGCATTGCTGCCCCGGGACGAAGAAGTGCTGGCCAAACTGCCGCTGCACACGTTGATCCTCGATGAAGCGCAATACATCAAAAACCCTAACAGCAAGGCCGCACAGGCAGCCCGCAACCTCAATGCGCGACAACGTCTGTGCCTGAGCGGGACTCCGCTGGAAAATCACCTGGGCGAGCTGTGGTCACTGTTCCACTTTCTGATGCCGGGCTGGCTGGGCAGCAGCAAGGAATTCAACAGCAATTACCGCAACCCCATCGAGAAACACGGCAACATGGAGCGCTTGCAGCACCTGAATGCCAGGATCAAGCCATTCCTGTTGCGCCGCACCAAGGAGCAGGTGGCCACCGAGCTGCCACCCAAGACCGAAATCATCCACTGGGTCGAGCTCAATGATGCCCAGCGCGACGTGTACGAAACCGTGCGCCTGGCCATGGACAAGAAAGTCCGCGACGAGATCAGCCGCAAAGGCGTGGCCCGCAGCCAGATCATCATCCTTGAAGCGCTGCTCAAACTGCGCCAGGTCTGTTGTGATCTGCGTCTGGTCAACAGCGCCCCGGCAAGCCCTCGACAAAGCCATTCGGCCAAGCTGCTCAGCCTGATGGAGATGTTCGAGGAACTGCTCTCCGAAGGACGCAAGATCCTGCTGTTCTCGCAATTCACCTCGATGCTCACCCTGATCGAAGCTGAATTGAAGCAGCGAGGCATCGAATACGCCCTGCTGACTGGAGCGACCCGTGACCGGCGCACACCAGTACAGGCATTTCAGGCCGGCAAGTTGCCGATTTTCCTGATCAGCCTGAAAGCTGGCGGCACCGGCCTGAACCTGACCGCCGCCGACACCGTGATCCATTACGACCCGTGGTGGAACCCGGCGGCCGAGAACCAGGCCACCGACCGAGCCTATCGCATCGGTCAGGACAAGCCTGTGTTCGTCTACAAAATGATCGCCCGTGGCACAGTCGAAGAAAAAATCCAGCGCCTGCAGCAAGAAAAATCAGCCTTGGCGTCCGGCGTGTTGGATGGTCGGGTGACAGGAGACTGGAAACTCGATGGTGAAAACCTCGCCGCCCTGTTCGCGCCGTTGCCGGTGCAGGCCAAGAAGGGTAAGAAGTAACTCGTTAGTACCTGTCCTGCAGGAGCTGCCGAAGGCTGCGAATTGCGGTGTCAAGCAAGCCGATTTCGCATGCTTCGACAGCTCCCACAGAATCAAGCGGCGCCTAACACCCGGGCGAGTGTCGTCTTCACCTTGCCCATCCCAGCCTGCAATGCCTGTTCGATCTCGGCCATGGTTATCGCCGATGCAGATTTGCCCGCCGCAGGATTGACCACCAGCGCGAGGCAGGCGTATTCCAGATCCAACTCGCGGGCCAGTGCCGCTTCCGGCATGCCGGTCATGCCGACGATATCGCAGCCATCACGCTCCAGGCGGATGATCTCCGCCACCGTCTCCAGTCGCGGGCCTTGGGTGCAGGCATAGACCCCTCGCTCACTGAACTCACAGCCTTCAGCCGTCAAGGCTGCAATCAGCCGGGCGCGCAACGCTTCGCTGTAAGGGAAGCTGAAGTCGATGTGGGTCACCTGTTCAAGATCATCAGCAAAGTACGTGTGCTCGCGACCGCTGGTGTAGTCGATCAGGTCATGGGGTACACAGAAATGCCCGGTGCCCATGGTCGGATGAATGCCGCCCACGGCGTTGACGGCCAGAATTGCTTCGGCCCCCGCCTGCTTCAAGGCCCAGATATTGGCCCGGTAGTTCACCTGGTGAGGTGGCAAACGATGAGGATGGCCGTGACGGGCCAGGAACATTACTTCGCGCCCCGCGAAATCGCCCACCTGGATCTCGCCAGACGGCACGCCATAGGGCGTGTTCATCGGCAACGACTGACGAATGTTCAGCCCGTCCAACTGCGTAAGGCCAGTGCCGCCGATAATCGCGTAGACCGTCATGGAAATTCCTTAATCAATCAATTGCGCATTGCGCAGGGCTTCAATGGCCGCAAGCCAGCGTGGCTGCTGACGGTATTCGGTGCTGGCAAAACTCTGACCACGCATACGAGCAATCCGTGGCGAAGGCTTGACCTTCAACCGTTGCGCGGCGCTCAGTGCCAACTCCGCTGCAGCACGGTCATTGCACACCAAACCCATGTCGCAACCGGCAGACAGGGCAGCCTCGATCCGACTGGCGGCATCGCCAACCACATGTGCACCGGCCATGGACAGGTCGTCACTGAAGATCACGCCATCGAAGCCAAGTTCGCCGCGCAAAATGTCCTGCAACCAGCGCCGGGAAAAACCGGCGGGCTGGGAATCCACCTGCGGATAGATGACATGCGCTGGCATCACAGCAGCCAATTGCTTACTCAGGCGAGCAAACGGCACCAGGTCATTGGCGCGAATCTGCTCCAGGCTGCGCTCATCGGTAGGGATAGCCACATGAGAGTCGGCTTCGGCCCAACCGTGTCCAGGAAAGTGCTTGCCACAGGCGGCCATTCCCGCTGCATTCATGCCACGGATGAATGCGCCGGCCAGCAACGCAGCGCGCTCCGGATCACCCTCAAAGGCACGGGTGCCGACCACAGCGCTACGCTGATAGTCGAGATCCAGCACCGGCGCAAAACTGAGATCCAGCCCCACCGCCAAGACCTCGGTTGCCATCAGCCAGCCGCACTGCTCGGCCAGGACCTCAGCATTGGGTTTGTCAGCAATGTGGCGCATGGCCGGCAAACGCACAAAGCCCTGGCGCAGACGCTGCACACGGCCGCCTTCCTGATCTACTGCCAACAGCAGGTCAGGACGCACAGCGCGTATGGCTGCACTCAGCTCACGAACCTGACGCGGATGCTCGATGTTGCGGGCAAAAATGATCAGGCCGCCCACTTCGGGCTGACGCAGAAACTGGCGATCTTCAGCGGTCAACCAAGTGCCCGCCACATCCACCATCAAAGAGCCTTGCAGGCCAGAACTCATAAAAAAACACCATTGCCGATATCCAATCCGGGCAATGGTGCTTGATCATCGAGTCTGGCGCAATGCACTAAGGTTCAGGCCTTGGCAGTGCTCGGCTGGCTGGTGCTGCTTTTGCTGCGCGGCTTGAGCTGCGCTGCCATCATCGCTGCGTCGCTGACTCCGGTTTCCGCACGCATGCCTGCGGCCAGAAACGGCACCATCAGGCGCATGACCTGCTCGATGGAGGTGTTCACGCCAAAGTCGGTTTCGGCGATCGCGCGCAAGGCCTTGATGCCGGACATACTGAACGCAGCCGCACCCAGCATGAAGTGCACGCGCCAGAACAATTCGATGGGCGGGATGCGTGGCGCTGCTTCGTTGACCAGAGTCATGTATCGGCGAAAAACCTTGCCGTACATGTCTTCAAGATAACGCCGCAGGTGGCCCTGGCTCTGACTGAAAGCCAGCCCCAGCAAACGCATGAAGATCGACAGGTCGTTGCCGCTGCGCGGTTGGACCACCAGCGCCTGCTCAACGAGAATTTCCAGAAGCTCTTCCAGGGTGGGTTTGTGTTCGGGTTTGGCCGAACGACGCTCCAGCTCACGATCTAGACTGATGCAGAACGGCCCGAGAAATCGTGAGAACACTGCCTGGATCAGGGCTTTTTTCGAACCGAAGTGATAGTTCACCGCAGCCAGGTTGACTGAGGCCTTGCTGGTAATCAGACGCAGTGAGGTCTCGGCGAAGCCCTTCTCCGCGAACAACTGCTCAGCAGCATCAAGAATGCGTTCAACTGTTTCCGATTGGGCCATGGTTCTCTGCCTGACAAACACTTGTTTGAAACATACGTTTCAGACTATGTCGTTGTCAAGTGCGCCCACCCTGTCAAACCCTGAAGAGGCCGCTATTTAACCATACAATCCGAGGCCTGTAGCCACTCAGGCGACGATTACCCAAGTCAATCGACGCCTCTCGTTAAAGCATTATGAAAAAGGACGATTGCCAAGCCGCCCGTACTGTATATAATACCAGTCACTGTATAAAAAGACAGAGCGATCAACATGATTAAACTGACGCCACGCCAAGCTGAAATTCTGGGATTTATCAAACGCTGCCTGGAAGACAACGGCTATCCGCCAACCCGTGCGGAAATCGCTCAGGAACTGGGCTTCAAATCGCCCAACGCTGCAGAAGAGCATCTGAAGGCGCTGGCGCGTAAAGGCGCAATCGAAATGACGCCGGGCGCGTCTCGCGGGATTCGCATCCCAGGCTTCGAAGCCAAGGCCGATGAAAGCAGCCTGCCGATCATTGGCCGGGTCGCTGCCGGCGCACCGATTCTGGCTCAGCAACACATAGAAGAGTCTTGCAACATCAACCCTGCGTTTTTTCACCCGAGTGCCGATTACCTGTTAAGGGTGCACGGCATGAGCATGAAGGACATCGGCATTCTTGATGGTGACCTCATCGCTGTGCATACCACCCGTGAGGCTCGAAATGGCCAGATCGTGGTAGCTCGCATCGGTGATGAAGTCACCGTCAAACGCTTCAAGCGCGAAGGCAGCAAGGTTTGGCTGATTGCCGAGAATCCTGATTTTGCACCGATTGAAGTGAATCTGAAGGATCAGGAACTGGTTATCGAAGGCTTGAGCGTCGGCGTTATTCGCCGCTAAGGAGACACTATGCAGTTCGTCCAGACACCGCATGCGCAATTACCCCTTTTTGAGGCTTTCATGGCACAGCCCATCGCGCCACTGCTCAAAGAGGCAGTCGAAACGTCGTGGAACAATGAACCAGAGGTTTTCAGCGAGTTGTCATTGCGTGGTGCTGCGGGGAACTGCCTGAGTCTGCTGGCGCCCATTCTTCGTGAGTTGAGCCAGGACAGCGATGCTCGCTGGCTGACGCTCATTGCGCCACCTCCTAGCCTAACCCAGACCTGGCTGCGAGATGCAGGGCTCAATCGGGAGCGCATTCTGTTGCTGCAACCGCGCGGAACGCAAAGCGCGCTGGAACTTGCCCGTGAAGCACTTCGACTGGGTCGAAGCCACACGGTGGTGAGCTGGATCAATCCGATCAGCGGGGCATCACGTCAACAGCTGATCAGCGCAGCGAAGCTCGGGGATGCACAAAGCCTGAACATCCGCCTGGGCTGAGTCCTGCTCAGTGCAGGACTCGCGGACCGTCGTCCTTTTCCAGCTCGCCTTCAGCCATGCGGCCGGCCATTTGAACACCCACGCTCAACATCGCCTTGGCGACTTCAACATGCTGACCCTGAAGAAATTCTTTGGCATCGGCAGAGAAAGCCAGTGTCACCAAGGAACCCTCGTCATCCGCACGACGCAGCTCGATGCGGCCATCAGGCAATTCGACAATTTCAAGAAAAGATGTTGGCATCAGGACAATACTCCACGAAAGGCCGGCATTGTAGCAGCCAGTCGACTCAGCCCCTAGGGTCTGTTCCCGTTTTATGACGAGCCGCGCTAATGGAGCATTTGTTCTGGTGTTTCAGCACTCGCTCAAGCCTTCGCGGAAACGGATGGCCAGCCCTTTAAGCTGCTGACGCCAGCTTTCCATTTCTTCGCGGCTCAGTTCAGCTTCAGGTTCTTCATCGAGGTTGACCGCCACGATCAGCGGCTGAGTCACGTCACCCTTGGCCTTTTTCGGCGCGCGTGGCGGCTCAAAAAGACCGTTATAGGCGGCCAGCAACTGTGCAAGCCAGGTCTCGCGGCTCTGAGCCAGCTCCACCAGTTCAGCCATTTCCGGGATAGCCAGGGCGTCCAGTACTTCCTGGGTCAATAACATCTCGGCAAGGGGAGCATTGGCCTGTGGCAGACGGTAATAACCAGCGATCTCGTGACACAACCCCAACAGCGCACCATACAGATGAAACAAGGCAGACTCGCGCTCAGCCTGTAACAGCGCTTGAGCATTCATCGCCTGGCCCTTCTCGGCCTTGCCCATGGACTCCAGAGCAAGCCCGGCGAAATAAATCTTCTGATTGGTACGGGTATAGAGTTCGTGGGCCATGGCGGCATCCTCCGCAACGATTAGATGGATAAATTACACCTGTAGGAGCTGCCGAAGGCTGCGAATCGCGCCGTATCAGATAAAACGCTTCGCAGCCTTCGGCAGCTCCTACAGATAAAATTCAAATGATTTTTTGTGGGAATGACCGCAGGCACATCAGCCAAAACAACAAAGCCCCCAGTACGTCCAGCATACCGAGGGCTTTGCGTTCAGTCAGACGCCAGGATCAGCGCTTGTCTTCCACCTTCCACGCTTTCCCATCGTAGAACGCTTTCCAGCCGGTCGGCTTGCCTTCGACTTCGGTCTGTACATATTGCTCTTTGGTCTTGCGGCTGTAACGGATCACCGATGGACGACCGTCCGGATCTTTCTTAGGTGCTTCACAAAGGAAGTGGTACTTCGGATCGATCTCGTCCTTGTGCGGGGCAATTTCCATGACCAGAGGTGCGCGGGTTTCGCGGTTCTTCGGGAACTGACTGGCAGCCAGGAACAGCCCGGACGCACCATCACGCAGGATGTACGTGTCGTCTACCTTGTCGCATTTGAGCTCCGGCATCTTCACCGGGTCCATTTTTGGCGGCGCGGCGTCACCGCTTTTCAGCAGCTTGCGGGTATTCTTGCAGTCCGGGTTGGTGCAGCCAAAGAACTTGCCGAAACGGCCCGTCTTAAGCTGCATCTCGCTCCCGCACTTATCGCATTCCAGGCTCGGACCTTCATAGCCCTTGATGCGATAGGTGCCCTCTTCGACTTCAAAGCCCACGCAATCCGGGTTGTTACCGCAGATGTGCAGCTTGTGCTTCTCATCCAGCAGGTAAGCATCCATTGCTGTGTTGCAGATATGGCACCGATGCTTGCCACGCAGAACACGGGACTCTGACTCACCCTCGTCGTCTTCAGCAATTTCGTCACCTGGCGTCAGGTTGACGGTCGCCTTGCAACGCTCTTTGGGCGGCAGGCTGTAACCGGAGCAGCCCAGGAACACGCCGGTAGACGCGGTACGGATCTGCATCGGACGGCCGCACACCTTGCAAGGGATGTCAGTCATTACTGGTTCGTTGGAGCGCATCCCGCTGTCCGGTGCTTCAGCAACTTCCAGTTTCTTGCGGAAATCCCCGTAGAACTCATCCAGCACGTTCTTCCAGTCGCGCTCGCCTTGCGCCACGTCATCGAGGTTCTCTTCCATGCCGGCTGTGAAGCCGTAGTCCATCAGGTTGGAGAAACTCTCGGACAGGCGCTCGGTAACGATATCGCCCATTTTTTCCGAATAGAAACGGCGATTGTGCAGCGCAACGTAACCACGATCCTGAATAGTCGAGATGATCGCCGCGTAGGTCGAAGGACGACCGATACCGCGCTTCTCCATCTCTTTAACCAGGCTCGCTTCCGAATAACGCGCAGGCGGCTTGGTGAAATGCTGGCTCGGATCAAGTTTGATCAGTTTCAGGCTGTCGCCCTGAGCCATGTCCGGCAGGACATCGTCATCACCCGGTTTGGTCATCTGTGGCAGAGCGCGGGTGTAACCGTCGAACTTGAGGATACGGCCCTTGGCGCGCAGTTCAAACGTACCGGCCGCTACGCTCACGGTGGTCGACAGGTATTGCGCAGGCGGCATCTGGCACGCCACGAATTGGCGCCAGATCAACTCATACAGGCGCTCAGCGTCGCGCTCCATGCCGGACAGCTTGCTCGGATGGGTATTCACGTCAGAAGGACGAATCGCTTCGTGAGCCTCTTGTGCGCCTTCCTTGCTGCTGTAGACATTCGGCGACTCAGGCAGGTACTTCTTGCCGAACTCCGACTCGATGTAATCACGCACCATGCTGACCGCATCAGCCGACAGGTTGGTGGAGTCAGTACGCATGTATGTGATGTAGCCTGCTTCATACAAGCGCTGAGCCATCATCATGGTTTTCTTCACGCCGAAGCCCAGGCGATTACTCGCGGCCTGTTGCAGTGTCGAAGTGATGAACGGTGCCGAAGGCTTGCTGCTGGTGGGCTTGTCTTCACGCTTGGCGATGCTGTAGCTGGAGGCCTTGAGCTTTTCCAGCGCGGCCATGGCCTGAGCTTCGTTCAGCGGCTTGAACGCTTCGCCGTTTTCCCGAGCAACTTCGAAACGCACATTGGCGCCTTTGGCAGTGCCCAGATCAGCGTGAACTTCCCAGTATTCTTCAGGGTTGAACGCTCGGATTTCCCGCTCACGCTCAACAACCAGCTTCACCGCAACCGATTGCACTCGACCGGCAGACAAGCCACGCGCGACTTTTTGCCAAAGCAGCGGCGAGACCATGTAACCCACAACGCGGTCGAGAAAACGACGCGCCTGCTGTGCGTTGACACGATCAATGTCCAGCTCGCCCGGCTTGGAGAAGGCTTCCTGAATGGCTTTCTTGGTGATCTCGTTGAACACCACGCGCTTGTAGCGGCTGTCGTCACCACCGATGGCTTCGCGCAGGTGCCAGGCAATGGCTTCCCCCTCGCGGTCCAAGTCCGTCGCGAGATAGATGGTGTCAGCATCCTTGGCGAGCCGGCGCAGCTCTTCGATCACCTTCTCTTTGCCGGGAAGGATTTCGTACTTGGCTTTCCAGCCGTGATCCGGATCGACGCCCATGCGCGCAACCAGCTGCTTCTTCGCCTTTTCTTTCGGCGTGAGCACCGGGCCTTCGCCTACGGCGGCCTTGCCGCGCTTGACGGGCTCTTTGTTGGCGCTAGCCGAACCGCTGGTGGGCAGGTCTCGGATATGGCCGATACTCGACTTCACCACGTACTGGTTGCCCAAATACTTGTTGATGGTCTTGGCCTTAGCCGGGGATTCCACGATGACCAGCGATTTGCCCATGGATCAGAAAATTCCTGAATACTGAAAATGAAAGACGGTTGGAACCTGTCAAGGCCCCGCTATATATAGTGGCTGCAAGATGAGGTCAAGCACGGGTTTGCGAATGAACTCGTCTCACGGCCTTGAAAAGAGGCTCGGTTCAGCCTGAACCAAAGCAAAGCGCGGCACCTGCTCGCCGTCAACCTCGACGGACTCCAGGAACATGCTCAGCGGCCTGACCCACAGGCCATAGTCGCCATACAGCGCCTGATAAAACACCACTTCTTCCTCGGTCTCGGAGTGCCTGGCAACACTGAATACGCGGTACTCGGGGCCTTTGTAATGGCGATAGAGCCCTGGCTGTAAATTCATGTTGCTGTCCTCTCAGGAAACACTGGAAACATTTTTTAAAAAGGTTTTAGCAAAAATGCAAAAGCCGGGGCACTTGGCCCCGGCTTGTATCAGTCCAACGAATCAGACGCGTTCGAAGACAGTCGAGATACCCTGCCCCAAACCGATACACATAGTCGCAACCCCAAGACTGCCGCCATTTTGCTTCATGACATTGAGCAAAGTGCCGGAAATCCGGGCGCCGGAGCAACCAAACGGGTGACCCAAGGCGATCGCGCCGCCGTTCAGGTTAACCTTCTCGTTCATCTTGTCGAGCACTTTCAAATCTTTCAGCACTGGCAAGGCCTGTGCGGCGAAAGCTTCGTTGAGCTCGAAGAAGTCGATATCGGAGATGCTCAGACCCGCGCGCTTCAAGGCTTTCTGGGTTGCCGGAACCGGACCATAACCCATAATGGCCGGATCCACACCCGCCACGGCCATGGAACGGATCACCGCCATTGGCTGAATACCCAGATCCTGAGCCCGCTGAGCGGACATCACGATCATGCACGAGGCGCCGTCGGTAATTTGCGAAGACGTGCCCGCCGTCACAGTACCGCCCTTTGGATTGAAGGCAGGTTTCAACGCCGCCAGGCTTTCCAGGGTGGTTTCAGGGCGGATGGTTTCGTCGTAGTCGAAGACCTTGAGGAAGCCGTTCTCGTCATACCCTTGCATCGGGATGATCTCGTCCTTGAACTTGCCTTCCAGGGTCGCCTTGTGCGCGAGCTGGTGCGAACGAACGCCGAATGCATCTTGTTGCTCACGGGTAATGCCGTGCATTTTGCCGAGCATTTCAGCCGTCAGCCCCATCATGCCCGACGCTTTGGCCGCGTACAGGGACATGTGCGGGTTAGGATCAACGCCGTGCATCATGCCAACGTGGCCCATGTGCTCAACGCCGCCCACGACAAACACATCACCGTTGCCGGTCATGATTGCTTGTGCGGCAGTGTGCAGCGCACTCATGGACGAGCCACACAGGCGGCTCACGGTCTGAGCTGCCGAAGTGTGCGGGATCTGGGTCAGCAACGACGCCATGCGCGCAATGTTCCAGCCTTGCTCCAGGGTCTGGTTGACACAGCCCCAGATCACGTCTTCGACTTCCGCCGGGTCGACCTTGCCGTTGCGCTCCAGCAGCTTGCTGATCAGATGCGCAGACATGTCTTCAGCACGGGTGTTGCGGTGCATGCCGCCCTTGGAACGGCCCATGGGTGTGCGACCGAAGTCGACAATCACCACATCTCTTGGATTCAAACTCATACATTCACTCCTGAAAGGCGCTTAACCGAAGAAGCTCTCAACCGAAGAAGCTCTGACCATTTTTGGCCATTTCACGCAGCTTCGCGGTCGGGTGGTAAAGAGCGCCCAAATCAGCATATTGATCGGCCAGGGTAACGAATTCAGCGACGCCAACGGAATCGATATAACGCAACGCACCGCCACGGAATGGAGGGAAACCAATACCGTAGATCAATCCCATATCGGCCTCGGCGGCAGTCTCGACAATGCCGTCTTCGAGGCAGCGCACGGTCTCCAGGCACAGCGGGATCATCATCCAGTTGATGATGTCCTCGTCGGACACTTCACGCTGTTCGTAAATGACCGGCTTGAGGACTTCCAGAACAGCAGCGTCAGTGACTTTCTTCGGCTTGCCCTTCTTGTCAGTCTCGTACGCGTAGAAACCCTTGCCGTTTTTCTGACCCAGGCGGTTGGCGTCGTAGAGCGCATCGATCGCCGAACGACGGTCATCCTTCATGCGGTCCGGGAAACCTTCGGCCATCACGTCACGGCCGTGGTGGCCGGTGTCGATACCCACCACGTCCATCAGGTAAGCCGGGCCCATTGGCCAGCCGAACTTCTCCATCACCTTGTCGATGCGAACAAAGTCCACACCCGCGCTGACCAGCTTGGCGAAGCCGCCGAAATACGGGAACAGCACGCGGTTGACCAGGAAGCCGGGGCAGTCATTGACCACAATCGGGTTCTTGCCCATTTTCTTGGCGTAGGCAACGGTAGTGGCAATAGCCAGCTCACTGGACTTTTCGCCACGAATGACTTCAACCAAAGGCATCATGTGCACCGGGTTGAAGAAGTGCATGCCGACGAAGTTTTCCGGACGCTTAAGGGCTTTGGCCAGCAAGCTGATGGAAATGGTCGAAGTATTGGAAGCCAGGATGGTGTCTTCACCCACCTGAGCTTCGACTTCAGCCAGAACTGCCTGCTTTACCTTGGGGTTTTCGACTACAGCTTCAACCACCAGGTCGACATTGCCGAAATCTCCATAAGACAGAGTCGGACGAATCGCATTCAGCGCTTCAGCCATTTTTGGTGCAGTCAGACGACCTTTTTCGACGCGGTTACCCAGCAATTTCGAAGCTTCATTCAAGCCCAGCTGAATGGCGTCTTCGCGAATGTCCTTCATCAGGATCGGCGTGCCTTTGACGGCCGACTGATAGGCAATACCACCGCCCATGATGCCCGCACCCAGTACGGCAGCCTGCTTCACGTCTCTGGCGACTTCGTCGTAGACCTTGGCTTTCTTTTTCAGCTCCTGGTCGTTCAGGAACAGACCAATCAGGCTCTGCGCCGCAGAGGTCTTGGCCATTTTGACGAAGCCCGCAGCTTCGATCTCCAGCGCTTTGTCGCGACCGAAATTGGCCGCTTTCTGAATGGTTTTGATCGCTTCGACCGGAGCCGGGTAGTTCGGCCCTGCCTGACCGGCCACAAAACCCTTGGCGGTTTCGAAGGCCATCATTTGCTCAATGGCGTTGAGCTTGAGCTTTTCCAGCTTCGGCTGACGCTTGGCCTTGTAATCGAACTCGCCGGAAATGGCGCGTTTGATCAGGTCCATAGCGGCTTCCTGAAGTTTCTCCGGGACGACCACCGCATCGACTGCGCCGACTTTCAGGGCGTCTTCGGCACGGTTTTCCTTGCCGGAGGCAATCCATTCGATGGCGTTGTCGGCACCCACGAGGCGCGGCAAGCGAACGGTGCCACCAAAGCCCGGGTACAGACCCAGCTTGACTTCCGGCAGGCCGATTTTGGCCGTGCTGGACATGACGCGGTAATCCGCAGCCAGACACATCTCCAGCCCGCCACCCAAGGCGATACCATTGATGGCCACCACGGTCGGCACGCCAAGGTCTTCAAAATCACTGAAAATCCGATTGGCTTCCAGATTACCGGCCAGGAGTTCAGCGTCCGGCAACTTGAAGTTGTCGACGAACTCGGTGATATCAGCACCGACGATAAATACGTCTTTGCCGCTGGTGACAATCACACCCTTGATCGAACCATCAGCTTTGATGGTGTCCACGGCCTGACGAAGGTCGTTGAGGGTGAGACGGTTGAACTTGTTGACGGACTCACCCTTGAGATCGAAATTCAATTCGACGATGCCACTCTCAAGAGCCTTAACCGTGATGGCTTTACCTTCGTAAATCATCAACTGATCTCCACGATATGGAAGCTGAACAATACACACCG
>Ga0247735_1000196_pt1 | contig 26625 bp, 26 predicted proteins | sample UWRJL178409R2_FD_180934 | JGI IMG/M metagenome (GOLD analysis project Ga0247735, IMG submission 180934) | Plant litter microbial communities from Arlington Agricultural Research Station in Wisconsin, United States - UWRJ-L178-409R-2 | ecosystem: Environmental > Terrestrial > Plant litter >... | reverse complement strand
GCTCTAGGCCTTAGGAGCTCAACAGCTTCCCACTCTCCCTCGATGATCAGTCGAGAACTATGGCGCGATGAAGCACCAGAGTCGAGATACAAGGAGCTCACGAGCACCGCGAGGCAGCGATAGCGGTTTGCCTGATGCACCGTCATCGCGGCCTCGCGGTGCTCGTGCGCTCCTACAGAAGCAGCGGAGATAGCGACCCTCAATCCCCGCCCAGAAACTCAAACCCCATGGTCCGGGCGTGATAGTGCAAGCCACCGTCCTGCACGATCAGGAACAACGCTCGCTCCTCGCCCCCATTGTGATGGGAATGAGGGGCGCCGGGTGGCGTGACCAACGTGCACCAGGGGGTCCAGTCACAGCGCACCTCATCCACCCTGGAATAACTGTTTTGCCCCTGTACCACCAGCGTGATGGCGGCGGAGTTGTGCCGATGCGCACGCTGATGAGTATGGGCAGGCAAGGTGTTGAGCGACAGGGTCAATGATGGCAACAGGTTGCGACTGGCCTGCAGGCGATCGGTGGAGAAAATCACCGCCAACCCGGACACGGTTTCATCGGGTGCGGTCTGGTACAGACGCTCGACCTGCGCAGCTATTTCTGCCGCCGGGTAATGCACCAGCTCAAACGGCGCAATCACGTCAGGTACAGCACCGTCGAAGGCCAGCTGCGGTTCATTGCTCACCAGCCACAACAGCGTGTCAGTGGCCGCGAACAGCTCGACGGCAGCCGGGCCACCGGTCAAAAAGATATCGCCGCTCTGCCAGTGAATGATTTCTGCCGCTTGCGTGGTCGTGCCTGAGCCCGCGATCACATACCAGATGCAACCCGTGGCCTTGAAGTCAGCGACCAGGGTTTCACCGGCAGTAATTCGCCCATAACGAGCCAGCATCAGCGGGGTAGTCGCAGGAAAGTCGCACTCAAGCGCCGCCGATTGATCGCAAGCATGAAAGCCGGTCAGTCCTGACTGGGCCATAACAGGCTCCTCAGTGAAGATCCGGCCCGGAACTGGCGCCAGCTTGATGTTGAACGCGTTACCGGAATTGAAAAACCGCGCCCGTTGCTCGGCAGCGGTCTGCGGATCCGCAGGCAGCTGCACAGGCATGTCGGACATTGATGGACGTTTATCGCTCACTGTTTACCTCCTCAATCCTGGCGCAGCCGTACACACAACCAGCAATGTATCGAGTAGCACCTGGGCCCCCGCCGTCACATGGGCCGGCTCAGCCCATTCATGTTCGGCATGGCTGACACCGCCTTTGCACGGGATGAAAATCATCGCGCTCGGGCACAAAGGCGCCATGTAGCGGGCGTCATGGCCGGCGGCGGAAAGCAGATGCATGGATGGGATCCCGCGTTGCCTGGCTGATGACTCGATGCCGCTTTGCAACCGGTCGTCGAACACGTTGGATGGCGCATCCACCAGTAGTTTGACGCTGACTTTGCACGGCGCGGTTTGCTCGTTACAAATCGCCAGCAACCGCTGACCGAGATGCTCCAGCACAGGATTTTCCGGATGGCGCAGATCAATACTGAACACCACTTTGGCAGGCACTACCGAAGGCGCATTGGGTTCGACCCGCAGGCGGCCAATGGTGAATTTCACCAGAGTGTCGTGTCCGCCGATCTCTTCGTATAACCGCTGGGCGATCCTCGAGAAAGCTGCCAAGGCATCTTCCCGGTCAGCCATGGCCAGCGTGCCGGCGTGGCCTTCCATGCCTGTGACGGTGACTTCCCAGGTTTTCTTGCCTTGAATCCCGGTCACCACGCCGATGATTTTTTGCCGGGCTTCGAGAATCGGGCCTTGCTCGATATGCGCTTCAAGATAGGCCGCCAACGGGAAGCCCAACGGGCGTTGCGGCAGATCGGCAAACAAGGCCATCTGCTCGGCCAGCGCCTGCCCGACGCTAATCCCCTGAGCATCACGCACGGCTTCAATTTCAGCCATCGCCATCACGCCAGCGAACGCCATGGAGCCCATCATCCCCGGCGCGAAGCGTGAGCCTTCTTCATTCATCCAGGCCACGGCAATCACGTCGCAGAGCGGCCGGACGCCACTGTGTGCCAAGGCGATCAACGCTTCGAGCGCTGCTGCAACGCCGTAAACTCCATCGAAGCGCCCGCCAGTCGGCTGGGAGTCCAGGTGGCTGCCGGTGAGGATCGGCAGCGCCTCGGGATCAGTGCCCGGTAGCGTGATAAACAGATTGCCGGATGCGTCGGTTGAGGCTGCCAGCCCGGCGTCTTTGGCCCAGCCGATCACCAGCCGCCATGCGGCATGTTCTTCTGCGCTCAATGCCTGGCGATTGACTCCGCCCTTGGCTGTGGCGCCGCATTCGGCCAGGGCCAGCAAACTCGCCCAAAGACGCTCTCCATCAATTTGGGGCATGCCCATGTTCAAGCCTCTCGTCAAAAACATCTGATTTGAAATGCAGAAGCTCCTGTAGGAGCCAACTTGTTGGCGAGGCGGTAGGTCTGCGTAAACAGAAATACCGCCTCGCGAACAAGTTCGCTCCTACAGGTTTTAAGGCGCAGGTTTAATCGGTGCGCATCACCTGCCCCGGAATTGCCCGGGGATCGCGGGGTGCCCAGCTACCCGCTTCAGCCATGGCAATGAACTCGGCCAGGAAGCTGTTGAACAGCGCCGGTTCTTCCAGGTTCAGGGTGTGGCCGGTTTTGGGCAGCACGCACAGGCCGCAGGCCGGGATGGTTTTTTTCAGGAAAATGCCGGGCTGCAGACAGTGATCGTCTTCATCCCCGACCATGACCAGCGTTGGCAGAGTCATGGCCTTGAGAGGCTCTTCCAAATCATAGAAAGACGGTCGACGCGCCTGCACGCCGCGCATGGTCATGGCCGCACCTACGTCGGAATGAGTGGCCAGACGATCAGCGAAGTCCTGCCAGCCGCGGGGATCCTTGTTCTGAAACTGCACGCGACTGGCGCCCAGTGAGTAGATCTTCGAAAAGGCTATGGCGCCCTGGGTTTCGAACTTTTCAGCCACTTGCAGGGAAACACCCCGGAAGTACTCTTCGAGGTCTTTCTCACACCCGTAACCAGCGCCGGCGACGGTCAGCGACAAAGCACGCTCTGGCGCTCGCAGCCCAAAATGCACAGCCGTAAAGCCGCCCATGGACAACCCGACAATGTGAGCTTTTTCAATGCCCAGCCCGTCAAGTACAGCCACGGCGTCCTCCACGGCGCGGATTTGCGAATAGGCGTCCAGCTCGGCGGGAATGTCCGAGGGCGCGTAACCCCGGGCAGCATAGGTGATGCAGCGATGGCGACGAGCGAAGTAGCTCATCTGCGGTTCCCAGGCCAGATGGTTGCCGCCGAATTCATGGATGAACAGAATCGGCGTGCCGCTGCCCGCTTCTTCGACATGCAGTTTCACGTTGTCAGAGGTGGTGATGAACATGGACAAGTCCTCAGAAATAATCGGTCAGAATTGGGCCGTGCTGACATCCAGCCCGCGAGCTTCTTCCACCATGCGTGGCAACAAGGTGCAGAAGCGCTCCACCCACTCAGCGGGCACCGTGGTGCTGATCTTCACGAACCGGTCACCAAATCGCTGGGTGTGATAAGTGCCCTGGCGGATCATCACGCCTTCGCGCAGATAGCAGGCGACCAACGCTTCGGGCTTGATGCCTGCGCCAACGGTTTCCAGGACCAGAAAGTTGCCGTGGGACGGATAGATAGGCAGCGCCAGACCGGGAATCGCCGAAATCGCCTGGCGAATGGCTTCCTTGTTGCCGTGGTCGATGGACCGCACGGTGTCCATCCATTCAGCCTTGACCTGCAAGCCAGCCATGGCCGCACGTTGTGCGATCACGCTGGCCCCCAGCACTCCGGTGGACAGACTGGCGAACTCTTCCAGCAGCTCTGGCGAGGTCACCAGCGCGCCGACACGCAACCCGGCCAGACCCAGCCATTTGGAGAAACTGACAGTGACCACGATGTTCGCCGCGCCGGTTTTCAGCGCGGGGTAATGCCCTTCGGCGAAGTCCCGATAGGTGCAATCGTGGACCAGCAATGCATCGCACTCCTGGGCGATCTGCACGAAGGCTTCGATCTCGCTCTGGGTGTAGCGAATGCCCAGGGGATTGTTCGGGTCGACCAGATAAATGATTGCGGTGCGTTCATCTACCACGCTGCGCAGCATGTCCGGGGTCAGACGGTAGCCGTTGTCAGCCGAATAAATCGGCACTTCGATCACTTCTGCGCCCGCCTGTTGGGCGAACAGGCATGGCCACTTCCAGGTCGGATCGGTGGTGACAAAAGTCGTGCCTGGCTTGCAGCGTGCCTTGCAGATCGTCGCCAGCGCATTCACGCCGCCATCGGTCACCATGGCTTCTGCGCCGGGAGTGCCCAGATCTGCAACGATGGCAGCACGCAATGCTTCAAAACCCAGCGGCGGCGCGTAAGCGTTGAATTCCCCCGCCTCGATGGCCGCGATCATCGCTGCCTTGACCGCCGGGTGGGTTGGAATGTGGTTGGTGTTCTGCCCCAGCCACGCCAGATCAGGCGTGGAACACAGTGCATCGAAATAGCGATTGCGCGTCAGGACGCTGGACATGCCGCCTCTCCCTTGCCGAATGGTGTGAAGTGAATGGCGATCAGATGACCGAGCCGCGAGCCGCGATGCCGCCGTCGATGGTGACGATGGTGCCGGTGATGTAGCCCGCTTTGGGCGAAGCCATGAATGCGATCAGATCGCCGACTTCTTCGGAAGTGGCCGGACGCTTGCCTGGGTAGCGGTCGAACAATTCCTCCCAGCGCTCTTCATCGCCGAGCATGTCGATGGCTTTGCGACGCATGATTTTCAGCATACGGTCGGTCGCGACAGGCCCCGGGTTGATGCCCACTACACGAATGCCGTCATTGAGACTGGCCCCGCCCAATGCTTTGGTGAAAGACATCAGCGCCGCGTTGCCGGTGCTCCCCGCGATGTAGCTGGCATCCCAGTTCTCGCCGGAGTTGCCAATGACGTTGATGATCACGCCATCGCGACCTTTCATGCGCTCGTAGAAAGCACGGGCCAGGGTGATGTAGCCAAACACTTTCAAGTCAAAGCCTTCACGCCAGGCTTTGTCCTGGACCACAGCGAGGGAGCCCGCTGGAATGTCTCCTGCATTGTTGATCAGGATGTCGCACTCGCTGGCCTTGAGTGCCAACTCTTCCATGACCGCAGTGCTGGACAAATCCAGGGCGTGGACCTGTACCCGCACGCCGTACCTGTCTTCGATTTCTGCCTTGGCGGCGAGCATTGGCGCTTCATTGCGTGCCGCTAGATGCAGGTGACAGCCTTCGGCGGCCATGATGTACGCCGTGGCCAGGCCGATGCCTTTGGATGCACCGGTAATCAGTGCGGTCTTGCCCTTGAGATTCAGGTCCATGAGTTGCTCCAATTAATAAACGGTCGGCTGTTGTTCAGCTTGTGTATGCACAAGACAGCAATTTGCATACCAAATCGGAAATCCGTTTATTAACGCGGTGCCCTCAGGAAAAGTGCGCGATGAAATCCGCGAGGTTGTCGCCCAGCAAATTCAGGTGCCCGCGCATGGCGCTGTGGGCCTTGTCCCCATCATGACTGAAAATCGCGGCCATCACCTCGGCATGCTCGCGCAGGGTGTCGCCAATACGGCCGGGCATGTGTGTCACCCGGCGCCGATAAGCCCCGACCCGGTTGCGCAAGGCGCGGGTCTGGGCGGCCAGAAATTCGTTGTGAGAGGCGTCGTAAACCGCTTCGTGAAACTCTTTGTTGATCTCGTAGAACTCGTCGATATCGGCGTTTTCAGCACACAGCTCCAGGCGCCGATGGATATCTTCCAGGTTTTTGCGCTGAGGCAAGGTGATGCGCCGCGCAGCCAGACGGGCACACAGGCCTTCAAGTTCGGCCATGACCTGAAACATTTCCAGCAACGTCTGCACACTGATCGTCCGCACCGTAACGCCTTGCCGACCTTTGGACTCCACCAGCCCCGTGGCCCCGAGCAAGCGAAATGCCTCACGCACCGGAGTGCGGGAAACACCAAAACGCTCGGCGATCTCCTTCTCATCCAGGCGCTGGCCGGGGACGAGCTGCCCTTCGGCAATTTCTTTTTCAAGAATGCGATGCAGCGTATCTGCGAGGGTCTCGCCGGGTCCTGAACTCAGCTCTTGACGCTCCATTTGAGTGCTCACGCTCGATTCCTGTGCACTTATACCCATATCTTGAATACCAAATTTGATTATTTGCATACACAACAGTGCAAGACTGCGTTCTGGCCGCCTTTATATACGGCCTCCGGGAATTAATACAGTAGCCAGCTAAGCGCTGGCATACATCCTGCAAAAACCATGCATCCTCAAAGCATAGCCAGGTATACAAGATGACGATGCCAATCAGCGCAGGCCTAGCATGAGCGGTCTGCCTCTATATAGCGTTAAGCCTGAAGCCGGTAGCCCGGGGTTATCCGCTCCTCGCGAACCATTGCTGGAGCTGACCGACGTTGCCAAGAGCTTTGGCAACGTTCAAGCATTGCGCGGTTTGAATGCCACCATCGGCAAAGGCGAATTCGTCACCGTGGTCGGTCCGTCGGGCTGTGGCAAAAGCACCTTGTTCAATATTGTCGCTGGGCTGGAAGAGCCGGATGGCGGCGCGGGCATTCGTTTCCGTGGTCAACCGTGCAAGGCCAGGGACCTGCTCGGCGACGTGGCGTTCATGCCCCAGCAGGATCTTTTGCTGCCATGGCGCACGGTCATCGATAACGCGATCCTGGCCATCGAGATGGAAGGCATGCCCAAGGCCGAAGCCCGGCAACTGGCGCTGAAGATGCTTCCGGAGTTCGGTCTGGCCGGTTTCGAAAAACAGTACCCGCACCAGCTTTCCGGCGGCATGCGCCAGCGGGTGGCCTTGATGCGCACCTTCCTGTTCAAGCGCGACCTGATGCTGCTCGATGAACCCTTCGGTGCTCTGGATGCGCTGACCCGGGTCATGATGCAGCGCTGGTTGCTGGACATCTGGCAACGGCACAACCGCACCATTCTGTTCATTACCCATGACGTCGACGAAGCAATCTTCCTCGGTGACCGTGTGCTGGTGGTCACCGCGCGCCCTGGCTGCATCAAGCTGGAATTGCCTATCGACCTGCCTCGCCCTCGTGGCGCGGACCTGGTGACTTCGCCTGAATTCATCGGTCTCAAGCGCACCCTGCTCGAAGCCATTGAAGAAGAAAGCATGAAGTCCTTCCAGGCCACGGGAGGTTGAGCCGTGACTGATCTTGACACCACACGCCCTGCCCGCTTCGACGCGGTGGAGTGGCAAGCCCGCGTCGAACTGGCCGCCTGCTACCGGCTGGTGGCCAGGTTCGGCCTGGACGATTTGATCTACAACCATATTTCAGCTCGGGTTCCTGGTCGCGAAGGCCAGTTCCTGATCAATCCTTACGGCCTGCTGTTTGAAGAGATCACCGCATCGAGCCTGGTGCTGATCGATCTGGAAGGTAATCAGCTGGCCGACAGCGACTACACGGTCAACGTCGCCGGCTTTGTCATCCACGGCGCGATTCACAGCGCCCGCCACGACGCCGCTTGCGTGCTGCACACCCACTCCGATGCCAGCGTGGCAGTGTCCGGGCAGAAAGACGGGTTGTTGCCGTTGAGCCAGTTCGCCATGCGTTTCTATCAGCGCCAGGCCTTTCACCCCTATGAGGGCGTGGCCATTGATCTGGAAGAGCGCACCCGCCTGGTCCAGAACCTTGGCGAACACCGCTTGCTGCTGATGCGCAACCACGGCGTTTTGACCATCGGCCGCACGCCCGGTGAGGCCTTCATGCTGCTGTATTACTTCGAACGTGCCGCCCGGATTCAACTGGCCATGCAGGCCGCTCAGGCGGCCGGTGTCGAGCTGGTAACCCCGTCGCCGCAGACCTGTGAAAAAGCCGCTCGCCAGTTCTGGGAACAGAAAGGCGACATCCTGATTGCCGGTGAACGTGAGTGGCCCGGCTTCATCCGCCAACTGGATCGTAACGACCCTTCATACAGGACGTGATGCCATGACCGCTAACGCTGAACATGCGATGAAATCCGAACAACTGCTGGACCTGCGGCCGCTGACTCCCGGCTTCGGCGCCGAGGTACTGGGCCTGGATCTGCGAGAAGCGCCCTCGCCCGAAATACTCGACGCCCTCAAGCAAGCGCTGGACAAACATTCTCTGCTGGTCCTGCGGGCCCAACACATCAGTGAGACGCAGCACGTAGAACTCAGCCGTGGTTTTGGCGAATTGATGATCCACGTGCTCAAGCAATTTCTCACCGCCTCCCATCCGGAAATCTACGTGCTGTCCAACGTGGCCGAGAACGGCAAGCCGATTGGCAATCACAAGGAAGGCTGGAACTGGCACTCGGACCTCTCATACATGGCCGAACCAAGCATGGGCTCGTTGCTGCACGCCATCGAGGTTCCGCCTGAAGGGGCCGACACGCTGTTCGCCAGCATGCATGCCGCCTATGAAGGCCTCCCGGTAGAGGTGCAGGAACGGATTCGCCCTCTGAAAGCAGTGCACTCCTACGCGGGTTACTACGGCAAGGCCTTTGCCGACCGCGCTCCGCTGACCGAAGAACAGAAAGCCCGCACCCCGGATGTGATCCAGCCGGTAGTCCGCACCCACCCGAGCACTGGTCGCCTGTCGCTTTACGTCGGGCAGGACATCGTCAAGGAGATTCAAGGCCTGGAGCCGGAGGAAGGCGCGCAACTGCTGGCCGAACTCAACGCCCATGCGATCGGTGACGAATTCGTCTACCGCCACCAGTGGCAAGCCCACGACCTGGTGATCTGGGACAACCGCTGCACCATGCACTGTGCCACGCCTTACGACGACAACGCCTATCGACGGGTAATGCACCGCACCACCGTCAAAGGTGATCGGCCGTTCTGATTTTTCGATTCGTCTTCGCACCCTTCCCCATTTGCTGGAGTATTCCGATGTTGAAACGACGTTCATTACTGGCCATCGGCGTTGCTGTTACCTGTCTCGGGCTGGGCCTGTCGTCCGTCGTTCAGGCAGCCGAGCTGACCAAAGCCTCACTGCGTCTGAAGTGGTTGCCGCAGACCCAGTTCGCCGGCTTCTACGTGGCCCAGGCCAAGGGTTATTACCGCGATGAAGGGATCGACCTGACGATCAACCCCGGCGGCCCTAACCTGTTGACCGAAAATCTTGTGGCATCCGGCACCGATACCTTCGGCCTGTCCGGCGGCACAGACAGCGTGTTCGCGGCGCGAGCCAAGAAGCTGCCGATCATCTGCATCGGTGTTGCCCACCAGTTGACGCCTTTTGTCTTCGTATCCAAGAAAGACGGCCCGGTCAAAACCCTGGAAGACTTCCGTGGACGCAATGTCACGACCTGGTTCACCGGCTCCAACTACGTGCTGTTGGGCATGCTGGCGGACAAGAACATCGCTCAGAAGGATGTGAAGATCCAGCCGCAACAAGTGAGCGTCACGCCGTTCGTTGATGGCGACGTGGATGTGGTCACCGCCACCTGGTACAACGAGCTCGACACCCTGAAAACCCGCATGGGTGCGGACAACCTGCGCCTGTTCGTGGCTGAGGATTACGGCATCACCTTCCCCCGTGACACGCTGATCACCTCGGAAAAAGTCGCGAAGGAAAACCCGGAACTGGTCAAAGCTTTCTTGCGCGCTACCTTGCGCGGCTGGAAAGACGCCATCAAAGATCCGAAAAATGCCGTGGACACGGTAATGGCCGTTGCGCCAACCCTGGAGCGACTACACCAGGAAGCCATGCTCACCGAAGCCGTACGCTTGATGGAAGCCGGCAGTGCCAAGGAAAACGGCTTGCTGACCATCGACCCAACGGCCATCCAGAAAGCCCACGACTTCCTGCTCAAGTACAACGTGATTCCTCAAGCGGTGGACCTCAAGGCGGCGTTCCATCCGGAGTTCCTGGAGTCCATTCCTGCTGCGGATCGCAAACTGTGAACAGCGTTGCCCTGAATCCAGTGTGGCGAGTTATGCCTGGGGTCATGCGTGGCGTGCTTGGCGTATTGGCGGTCGCGCTGGTATGGGAGGCGCTGGTGCGGCTGCTGAATGTGCCGACTCATAGTCTGCCAAGACCCAGTCAGTTAATTGCCGCAGTGGCCGCGTCACCGGCGGCCTATGTGGACGGCTTCTTGCGTACCCTGCTGGAAACCCTTATCGGCTTTGTCGCCGGTGCGGTGGTGGGGATCGGCAATGGGGTGCTGTTCTCCAAGGTGAAACTCTTGCGGCGGATGATCTTCCCGATCTTCATCGTCTCCCAGACCATCCCCGTGATCGCGTTCGGGGCGCTGGTGGTGCTCTAGTTCGGCAACACACTGCTGGCAAAGTCCGTCATCGCGTTCTACCTGACATTCTTCCCGATCACGGTCAACACCCTGGTCGGCCTGCAAAGCGTCAACCCCAAGCAGGAGGCCTTGTTGCGCAGCTTCGGCGCGTCTTCCTGGCAATTGTTGATTCGCCTGCAATTGCCAATGGCCTTGCCACAGATTTTCGTCGCTTTGCGTCTGGCCTCGACCCTGAGCCTGGTGGGTGCGATTGTCGGCGAATGGTTCGGCGACACCACGGGCCTGGGCGTGCTGTTGCTGCAAGCGATGTACAACGAAAACATGGTCGGGCTGTGGGCAGCGATCCTCGCCTCGGCACTGCTGGGCACAACGTTCTACGGCTTAATGGCCCTTCTGGAACGAACCTGCGTGTTTTGGAGAAATGATCTATGAATGCGCACGTCAAAAAAGCCGGCAAAACCGCCGACATTCTCTGGGGCCTTGCCGGTGCGGTTCTGCTGGTGGTGATCTGGGAGGGCGCGGTTCGGCTCTTCCAGCTTCCGGCTTACGTTCTGCCGGGGATCAGCGAGATCCTCAAAAGCGTCGTCGATCAGCAAAGCATCTTGATTGAAGCTGCGCGGATTACCTTCATGGAAGCACTGGGTGGCTATGTCATCGGCAGCGTTGGGGGGATTTTGCTGGCGGTGCTGCTGACTTTGCAGCCGACGCTGAAACGTTGGTGTTTGCCTGCCGCGATTGCCATCAACTCGGTGCCGGTTGTGGCGTATGCACCGCTGATTCTGTTGTGGTGCGGCATGGGCATGGAATCGAAGATCGTCATGGCCAGTCTGGCGGTAGGTTTCACTGTGTTCCTCAGCGCCATGACCGGTCTGGATCAGGCCAACCAGAAATCCATCGACCTGCTGCGCAGCTTCGGCGCCAGTAAACTTGCACTGATATGGCGTTTGCGCCTGCCGGCGGCCTTGCCACTGATTGCCTCGGCGATGCGGGTTTCGACCACGCGCAGCATCATCGTCGCCATCGTCACCGAAATGCTCGGCGCCTATGGCGGGCTGGGCTGGGTTATCTACCAGGCGGTGCTGCAGATCGACTTCGTGCAGGTGTGGTCAGCGATTTTCGTCGCGTCGGCGATCAGCCTTGCGTTTTTCGGGGTCGTTAGTGCCGCAGAGAAGAAGGTTATTTTCTGGAAGTGAGGCCCCAAAAAAGATGCATCTGTGGGAGCGAGCTTGCTCGCGAAGGTGGCGGTAAGGCTTAAATAGATGCTGGCCGGTCCCGGCCCCTTCGCGAGCAAGATCGCTCCCACAGGGGTGCGTCGATACTCGCCTACGGAATCAAACGTCCCTTGCGCAGTTCTTCGAACACATCAAAAAACGCCCGATCACTGGCCTGATAATCGGTAAAGCCCATCAAGCGGCTTTTCGACATGTCGGTGACCACTTCAATAGGTCGGCCGAGATCCGCATCGGTGTGCCAAGGCGAAATCAACTTGTCGATGTCCGGTTCGGCCAGGTTGTGCTGCTCTACCAGTTTTTTCCAGGCCTGCGCGTCATCAGCCATTTGCTCGGCCAGGGGCGCATCGGACTCCGGGAACGGCGCAGGCTCGATGCCAAACCACTGCGCGATCTGCTCCCACATCCAGCTCCAACGGAACACATCCCCATTGGTCACGTTGAAAGCCTGATTAGCCGCTGCTGGCGTTATTGAAGCCCAGATCTGCTGGCGGGCGACGATGCGCGCGTCAGTCATATCGGTCAGGCTGTCCCACTGCACCCGCGACCCCGGGAAAGTGAAAGGACGGCCAGTGGCTTTGCAGATAGAGGCATAAACCGCCAGGGTCGTGGCCATGTTCATGGCATTGCCCACTGCCACGCCGGTAATGGTGTGCGGACGATGCACGCTCCAGGTAAAGCCATCACGTTTGGCAGCGGCGAACACTTCGTCTTCCTGGGCGTAGTAGAAATTTTCCACGTCCAGCCTGCCCTGCTCTTCGCGAAACGGCGTCTTGGGCAAGGTGCCTTTGCCGTAGGCCTCGAAGGGTCCGAGGTAATGCTTCAGGCCCGTGACCAGCGCCACGTGGCGAACACTGCCCTTGGCACCCAGCACGCTGAGCACATTGCGCACCATCGCTGCGTTGACCCGAATGTTTTCCGCCTCGGTGGCCTGTCGTGCCCAGGTGGTGATGTACACGTGGGTCGGGGCGATATCAGCCAGTGCAGTTTTGAGCGAATCACTGTCCAGCAGATCTGCGGCAACAGGCGTGACACCCTCCTGCTGTACCGGCTTGCGCGCCAGCCCTGCCACTGTCCAGCCTTGATCCACAAGGCATCGGGCTGTGGCGCTGCCGACTATCCCGCTGGCACCGATGACCAATGCGTTGTCATTCATTCGAGTGTCTCCTTAATCATTAGCGATTTCGGTTGGACAGGAGCAAAACTTGATCGTGCAAAGAAATCATCGCCGATCTGGTGCGCGGCCGATGCCCCTCTGTGAGAGCGGTGCTTGCCCGCGAAGAACGATAACGCGGTGTACCTGCAAAAACCGTGTCGCCTATATCGCGGGCAAGCATGCTCCTACAGACGGTTGACCTGTTGGAGCGAGGCTTGCCCGCGAAGAACGATGACGCGATCTGTCTGGCCAACCGCAGCGCCTGATTCGCGGGCAAGCCACGCTCCCACAGGTCCGCATTTTTCTGGGGAAGAAAAAAACCGCTGCCATCCTTTCGGACGACAGCGGCTCTGGGTACTGCAGGTATGAAGACTTACTTGCTGTCCGGCAGCGCGTAAGCGATTACATAGTCGCCACGATCCGGCGACTGGCGGCCGCCGCCGGCAGTGATCACCACGTATTGCTTGCCGGTTTTCGGCGATACAAACGTCATCGGCCCACCCTGGCTACCCACGGGCAGACGGGCTTTCCAGGCTTCTTCACCATTGGCTGAGTTGAAGGCGCGCAGGTAGTAATCCTGAGTGCCGGCGATGAAGATCAGACCACCTTGAGTCGACAGCGTGCCGCCCAGGGTCGGCATGCCGATCGGCAGTGGCAGATGCATCTTGACGCCCAGCGGACCGGTGTCCTGAACGGTTCCGACCGGCACTTGCCAGGCGATTTTCTGAGTCTTCATGTCGATGGCGGTCAGGCTGCCGAACGGTGGTGCCTGGCAAGGAATACCGGCAATCGACAGGAAGCGGTTCTTGTTCACTGCATACGGCGTGCCCTTGAGGGGTACAGCGCCCATGCCGGTGTTTAGTGCTTCACCGCCTGAAGAGGCCTTGGCGTCTTTCTCTTGCGGCACCATCTGGATCCACAGTCCCAGACGCATGTCGTTGACGAAGATGAAGCCGTGAACTGGGTCCGTGGAAATGCTGCCCCAGTTCATGCCGCCCAGGGATCCCGGAAAGCTCAGCGACTTGTCAGTGCCCGGCGCGGTATACAGACCGTCGTATCGCATCTGTTTGAACGCGATACGGCACAGCATCTGGTCAAACGGCGTCGCGCCCCACATGTCCGATTCAGTCATGTGTTTTGTGCCGATCTGCGGCATGCCGGTGGACAGCGGCTGAGTCAGCGAATAAGGCTCGTTGGGGATGTTGGCTGCCTTGACTGCTACGTCTTCAACCTTGGTCAACGGCTTGCCGGTGGCACGGTCAAGCACGAAGATCTGACCGGCCTTGGTACCAATCACCACCGCAGGCACTTTGCTGCCGTCGGCTTTGGTGAAGTCCATCAGGGTCGGCTGCATCGGCAGGTCGAAGTCCCACAGGTCGTTGTGAACGGTCTGGTAGACCCACTTCTCTTCACCGGTGGTTGCGTTCAATGCCAGCACGGAAGCGCCGTATTTGTGATCCAGCGCGGTGCGCTCAACGCCGTAGATATCGGTGGACGAACTGCCCATCGGCAGGAAAATCGTGTTCATCGCCGGGTCATAAGACATCGGCGCCCAGCTGTTCGGTGTGCTGCGTACATACGTCGCATCGGCCGCCGGGGCGTTCTTGTCTTCCGGGTTGCCCGGATCGAACGCCCAGCGCATCGCACCGGTTACCACGTCAAAACCACGGATCACGCCGCCTGGCATGTCTGCCTGCACGTTGTCCGCCACCCGACCGCCAACCACAACAGTGCTACCGGCCATTAGCGGTGCCGAGGACAGCTGGTAGTAGGAATCCGGGACGTTACCCAGACCGGCTTTCAGGTCCACCTGGCCGTTGGTGCCAAAACCCTGGCAGAACTCGCCGGTGTCGGCGTCCACCGCAATCAGGCGTGCATCAATGGTGTTGGTCAGCAGACGACGCTGGCAATTTGCGCCGGCGGGCACCGCAACAGCGATAGTTGGCGTGCTGCCGTCTACTGGCTGAGCCAGCGGTGCAGAGGCATCGAAGTAAGCCATGCCACGGCAACGCTGCCAGACCTTACTCTGGGCGTTGATTTCGTTCTTCCACAGCTGTTTTCCAGTGTCGGCATCCAGCGCAATGATGTTGTTGTGCGGGGTACAGATAAAGACCTTGTCACCCACCTGCAACGGGGTGGTCTGATCTTCGGCACCGTTGCCATCGCTGATCGCCACATCGCCTGTCTGGTAGGTCCAGGCCGGAACCAGACTGGCTACGTTACTGCGATTGATCTGATCCAGCGCCGCAAAACGGTTGCCGCCTTCGTCATTGCCGTAATGCGCCCAGTTCCTCTGGGCTTTGGCTGGATCAACCTTGCTCAGGCCGGGGCCATCGCCGGTCGGCGCGACCGAAGCGTGAGGGATGAACATGCCATAAACGCCAGCAACCACGGCGATGGCCAGCAAGCCGCTCAGCGCATAGCCGCCGCGCCCGCCGACCAGGCCATTGTTCTTACGCAGTGTTGGATAAGCCAGCGCCACCACCAGGCTCAACACCGCCAGGGCGAACAGGCGAGAGACCTGCGGCCAGAAATTCAACCCGGCATCAAACAGTGCCCAGATGACAGACAGCAGCATGACCGCCGCAAACAGCCAGGCCCCCATCAGACGCTGTTTAAACAGCAGAACCGCAGAGACGAGCATGCCGAGCCCCGCCAGCACGAAGTACCAGCTGCCGCCAAGGGCTGCGAGGTAGCCGCCACCGGCCACGAAGAGTAATCCAAATACCAGCACGCCCAGCGCGGCGACCCAGATGGGCCAGCGGCTGAACGATGCCGAAGGTCGAGACTTAGTCATGTTGCATGATCCTGTTGACGCATGAACGTTGGGGGAAGTTAAGCGTGATGGCCGCGCCAACTCTCAAGAGTGCTGCGCAACGGAAGGCGAAAATCTGCGCATGAAAACCGGTACAAACCCGGCTCGATGACGACCATCAAACAATTAACTAACTGGTTAGTTTTGCGACATTACCAAAAAAACTACCCGCACTGCGACATTTTGTCCTTGGGAATGGCGGAAAACACTGTTGCGTAGAAGGTAATAAAAGCGTCCCAGCCGAACCCTGCAGGCTGGTTAACCTGAGTGTGTGGGTCGGGGCTGGGCGCTGAATCTGGGTGATCCGGATCAGGCGCAATACCAGTCCAGTGGGGAGTCCGACCGGTTTACCGGAAGGCTTGTGAAACCGGGGACGTGAGCATGGTCCTGTACGAGCTGACCGAGGTTACGAGGGCTGCGAAGACGGTGTCTCAGACGGATCGAGATTCGCAGTCCGCGGCAGCACTTACAGCCAACTGCTATATCAAGCTGCTATAGGCCATGTTTTTTTGCAGGACTAACTCAGCCCTTGGCCGCCGTGGCCGTCACTTCCACACGCATGCCCTCAACCGCCAGCGCGGCCACACCCACGGCGGCGCGAACTGGCCAGGGCTGGGCGAAGAAGCGTTGGTACACGTCATTGAAGGCGGCACGGTCGGCCATGTCTGTGAGGTAGATCGTCAGATGCAGCACTCGGTCCATGGAGCTGCCCGCCTTTTCCGGCGCGACCTTCAGGGCTTGCAGCGTACATTCACTTTGCTCGGTGATGCCGCCCAGCTCCAGGCTGCCATCGGCACGAGTGGGGATTTGCGTGGAGACCAGCAGACCACCGACGCCAGCAACATCGGAAGAAATGGACTGCGGGTCCGGATCGGGAATAAATGTCAGATCTTGATTGGCCATGAGTGCCTCGTGGAGCAGATGAAAGTGGCGGGCATGTTAACGCGCCCACTCGATGCCTTAAAAGAAGCGTCGAATGCAAACACATCGACGCTGCGCACCCACGTCGCTCATCGGCTATCGATCATCACCGGGGAATTGTCACCTACGCTCAAATTGCAAAACCCGCAGCCTGCCAGGAGAACGGTCATGGCTGAAAAACACATGCTGACATTCAACAGCAGCCGGGAACTACTGGACGTATTAATACGGGTCGGCCTGATTTTTGTTCTGGCCATGTTTTGTTATGAGATCTTCCGCCCGTTTTTAAGCCTGATGCTGTGGGCACTGATACTGGCGATCACGCTTTACCCGCTTAATCAGTCATTGGCAGCGAAACTGGGCAATCGCTCCGGTTGGGCGGCCGTGATCGTGGTCATGGTGGGTCTGGCCTGCCTGATGGTGCCGCTGAGCCTGTTGGGTGCATCGATACTCGAGTCGGTGCAGAGCGCCATGCTTGCGGTAGAAAACGGACAGTTTGTCATCCCGCCTCCTGCGGACCGAGTGCAGCAATGGCCACTGATTGGAGCGCCGCTGTATCAGCTCTGGCTCCACGCCTCCCAAGACCTGAGCTGGGCCTTTCAACAGATCATGCCGCACCTCAGGGACTGGTCCAGAGTCGTTCTGCATCAGGCCGCAGGCATAGGGGCAGGCATTGTGATTTTCATATTTGCCCTGATTCTCGCGGGTCTGATCATGGCTCACGGTGCCAGCGGTCAGCGCGCTGGCGTTGCGATTGCGAGCCGTATCACCGATGCCCGGCGCGGTCCGCAGATCACTGCCCTGTGCACGGCCACCATTCGCGCCGTGGCCCAGGGAGTGGTGGGCATTGCCTTTATTCAGATGCTGCTGATCGGGATCGGGCTGGTGGTGATGGACGTCCCCGCTGCGGGGGTTATCGCGCTGGGTGTGCTGCTGCTGGGCATTGTGCAACTGCCGGTTCTGCTGATCAGCCTGCCGGTGGTGGTCTATGTATTCGCCCAGGATGGCGTGGGTACAGCCACCATTATTTTCGCGATCTGGACCCTGATCGCCGGGCTGTCCGACAACGTGCTCAAGCCCCTGCTACTGGGGCGCGGAGTCGCCGTGCCCATGCCAGTCATATTGATAGGTGCGCTGGGCGGTATGGTGACTGGCGGCATCATCGGGCTCTTTATCGGTCCGGTGATGCTGGGCGTCGGCTATGCGTTGTTTCTCGGATGGGTGAATGAGCCATTGATCAGGACGGCCGAGATCACGCCACCGCCATAACTAACACTGCAGAATAAATGAACCCTCGCCGCGCCGGAGTGGACTAACCCATAACGACCAACAACGAGGTGTGCCATGGGAAACTCAGAGAGCTGGAATGTATTAGCGGCGATTATGAACCTCCCGGTGTTCTGGAGCGTCTTCGCAGCAATTCTGGTGGTGCTCGAGTTCTGGGCGGTCATACGAGTTGTGAAGAGTGACGCCAGCCGGGAAAGCAAATGCCTGTGGATCCTGATGCTGGTGTTCGTGCCAGTGATCAGCTTGCTGGCCTGGCTGTTTGTTGGCCCCAAAACCCGGGCTGTGCAGGCCTGATCGTCGACTGATTATTCGATCCAATCCCCTGTAGGAGCTGCCGAAGGCTGCGAACAACGGCGTGCCAGGCATACCGTTGTTCGCAGCCTTCGGCAGCTCCTACACGATTGTTGCGAGCCTGGTTTGTTACCCCGCCGTCTGTGCCACTGCACCATTCCCCACCGGCTCTTTGACCATTGGCTCTTTCAGCAACAGGAAATAAGCCATAGCAGAGCAAGCTGCAACGACAGCACTGATCACGAACGCCGATGAAAACGAGCCGCTCTGCTGCACGCTGAATCCGGTCAGGATCGGCGCAATGGAACCTGCCAGGTAGCCGCCGAAATTCTGGATCGAGCCGAATGACGCCACTCGCTCCGACGGCACGATGGTGTTGACGATCATCCAGGCAGTGGCGCTGGAAATGTTGATAAAGAACATGGTCAGGCACAACAGCACCACGCAGGCCACCACATTGGTGGTAAACGCCACGATCAGGGTAAACAGCGCCCCGCCGACCAGCCCCATAATCACCATCAGCTTGCGGCTGGCGAGGACTTTCATACCCCGGGCCACCAGCCGGTCGCAGGCCTTGCCCGCGATGATGGTCCCCAGCGCACCAAACAGATAAGCCAACGACACTACCCACGCGGTGCGATACAGGTCCAGGCCATGCTCTTTCTCAAAGTAACCCGGCAGCCAGGTCAGGTTGAGCCAGATCATGTAGATCACGCCCATGAACCCCAGAAAGGCACCCCAGGTATTGCGCTCCTTGAACAGCGCGGTCCAGCGCATGCGTGGTGTTTTACTGCGCTGCGCAGCCACGGGCACTGGCTCGGCGCGGCCCGTTTCAGCCATGTATTGCGCTTTGCTTTTGTAGAACGCGAACCAGCATGCGGCCAGGACCAAACCGATCACGCCGGTCAGAATGAACATGCCCCGCCAGCCCAGATGGACCATGAACAGGGTCAACAACGGCGGCGCGAGACACGGGCCGATGCAGGTCGAAGACCAGACCCAGCCGGTCGCGGTGCCACGCTCCTGAGTGTCGAACCATTCGGAAAGGGCTTTCGCGGCTGAGGGGAACACCGGCGCCTCGCCAATGCCCAGCATGACCCGCAGCGCCACCAGATGTCCGTAGCTGCTGAACAAGCCAAAAGCCGCTTGAGCCACCGACCAGACGATGAGCGATCCACCCAGGGCGAGCTTGCTGCCCAATTTATCGATCAGCGCTCCGAGGGGGAGCTGCGAGAAGGCGTACGCCACGGAGAAAGCCGACAGCATGATGCCCATTTGCATCGGGCTGATGGCCAGGTCTTTTTGAATGGAGGTGTTGGCAATGGACAGTGCACTGCGATCCAGATAATTGACAACGCCAATCAGGAATAGAAACAGGATAGTCAGCGTCTTGTAGCTTTTTATTGTTCTCATGCGCGCCTCTTCTGAGCGGTTGACGCCCCGACCTTGTCCAGAGTGGCAAGGTGGGGCGCGGGTCACTCTAGTCGGCGGATCGCGAAGTGCCTAATGACGAGATTCCATCAAACGATAACCAAGGGTTATCAAGGCGTCTGCCGGGCGCTGCGCAGTGCATCTGCGCCACAGAGCAGCTCTTCGATGAATGCCTGAGCGGACCAGCCGGGGGTCTCATTGCGGCGGGTGATAATGCCGTAATCGGCCAGTACCAGAGGAAACGGCAATGCCAGACGCGTGAGCCGACCGCCCTGCATATCCGGGCCAACCATGGACTCTGCGAGCATCGCGACCATCGGGGCGGTCTGCAACAGTTGCAGGGTCGTCTGCATCGAACTGGTTTCCACGGTATTTTCCGGGGTCTGCATGCCTGCCTCGGCAAATGCCCTTTCGAGACGGGCGCGCATGGGCGTGCCTGCGGGGTAGACAATCCAAGGCCAACTGCCCAACTCAGCCAACGGCAGTTCACGAGCACCCGCCAAAGGGTGCTGGCTGCCGGTGACCAGACACAACGGCTCCGGGGCCAGAGGCTGGAAGTCGAATAATTTGCGGTGGCTGTCGAGAGTGAACCGGGCAATCACCAGGTCCAACTGTTTGTGTTCCAACATGGTCAGCAGATTGGCGCTGGTGCCTTCCAGAATATCCAGGGTCAACAGCGGCCAGCGTTGTTTCACCCCCACGATTGCCGCCGGCAGCGCCACGGAAGTCGGCGCGAAGATGGTGCCAATCTTCAGCAAGCCGTGCCCACCCTGGCGCAGGTGATTGACCTGCCCGACAAAATGCTCGGCATCGTTCAGCGCAATCTGCGCATAGCGCGCCACGTGGCTGCCCAGATCGGTGGGTGACATGCTGCGCGGCAGCCGCTGAAACAGGGCGAATCCCATTTGGTTTTCGATCTCGCGAAGCATCTTGCTGACCGCTGGCTGGCTGATGTTCATAGCCTCGGCGGTGGCGTGCATGTTTTGCGTGCGGGCCAGATTGTCGATCAGCACCAAATGCCGAAAGCGAAGCCAATTGCACAGTTGCTTAAAACCCACATCGGCCATTCGATAACCTCCTGTTATTAGGCCTTGAGAATATCTCATTGGCGCTTATCGGCAACCCGCCCTAGGGTTATGCCGCAAACAATAACAATGGACATCCACATGAACCTCGCCAACAAACGCGTTTTGATCACCGCGGCGGCGCAAGGCATTGGTCGAGCTTCGGTGCTGGCCTTCCAGGCAGCTGGAGCCCATGTCATCGCCACCGACCTGCACATAGAAGCGCTCCAGGACATCCCCGGCATCCAGGCGTTAAAACTGGACGTGACCGATCCCTCGGCCATCGACGCGATTCGCCAGGAAGTGGGCACCCTGGATGTGCTGTTCAATTGCGCGGGTTATGTGCACAGCGGCGCGTTGCTGGACTGTGACGAACAGGCCTGGCAGTTTTCCTTCGATTTGAACGTCACCGCCATGTACCGAATGATCCGGGCATTTTTACCGGGCATGCTGGCAGCGGGCGGCGGCAGCATCGTCAACATGGCCTCCGTGGCCTCTAGCGTCAAAGGCGTGCCCAACCGCTTCGCCTACACCGCCAGCAAGGCCGCCGTCATCGGCCTGACCAAGTCGGTGGCCACGGACTACGTCAGCAAAGGCATCCGTTGCAACGCCATCTGCCCCGGCACCGTCGACTCCCCTTCCCTACGCCAGCGTATTGCCGAGCAGGCTCGCGAACAGGGCCGTACCGAGGCTGAGGTCTATCAGGCGTTTGTCGACCGCCAACCCATGGGCCGCATTGGCACGCCAGAGGAAATTGCCCGGCTGGCGCTGTATCTTGCCAGCGACGCCAGCGCTTACACCACCGGTGGTGTGCACGTCATCGATGGCGGGATGAGCGTCTGATCCTTATTGATCTTCACCGTTAGAAAAAGGGAACCCCTTATGAAACTGCTGCGCTATGGCGAAAAAGGCCAGGAAAAACCCGGTTTGCTTGACGCTCAAGGACAGATACGTGACTTATCGGCGCATATTGCTGACGTGGCTGGCACCGCGCTTGAGCCCGACAGCCTCAATGCCCTCAGCAAGCTCGACCCTGAAAGCCTGCCACTGGTAACAGGTTCGCCACGTATCGGCGGGTGCGTGGGTCAGGTCGGTAAATTTCTCTGTATCGGTCTGAATTACGCCGACCACGCGGCAGAATCGAACATGCCGGTGCCGAGTGAGCCAGTGGTGTTCAGCAAATTCACCAGCGCGATTTGCGGCCCCAACGACGACGTCGAGATTCCTCGTGGCTCGACCAAAACCGACTGGGAAGTCGAGCTCGGCGTGGTGATCGGCAAAGGTGGCCGCTATATCGATGAAAGCAACGCCATGGACCATGTGGCGGGCTATTGCGTGATCAATGACGTGTCCGAGCGCGAATGGCAGCTGGAGCGTGGCGGTACCTGGGACAAGGGCAAAGGCTTCGACACCTTCGGCCCGATCGGCCCATGGCTGGTGACTCGGGATGAAATCACCGACCCGCATCAACTCAACCTCTGGCTGGAAGTTGACGGGCATCGCTATCAGGACGGCAACACCCGCACTCTGGTGTTCCAGATTCCGGCACTGGTGGCCTACCTGAGCCGCTGCATGTCCCTGCAACCGGGGGACATCATCTCAACCGGCACCCCACCGGGGGTTGGCCTGGGGGTCAAGCCGAACCCGGTATTCCTGCGCGCTGGCCAGAAGATGCGTCTGGGTATTGAAGGTCTGGGTGAACAGCAGCAAACCACCGTCCAGGCGGACTAGAACTTGTACGCAGTTCTGCCAGTCTTTGACGCTGCGCTGCGGCCAAGACCTGTAGGAGCGAGCTTGCTCGCGATGCGATCTGACCGTCGACAAATCATCGTCTGATTTGACGCTATCGCGAGCAAGCTCGCTCCTACAGAAAAGGCGTATCAGGGCAGTCACGTACCTGCCCCCAAACCCGCTCAACAATAAAAACAGGAGCATGACATGCGAATTCTCATCACTGGTGGTACCGGTTTCATCGGCAAACAACTGGCTGAGCGACTGCTCGATCTGCACAGCCTGGCCCTAGAGGGTCGGGCACCACAGGCCATCGAGCGGATCGTCTTGTTCGACGCCTTTGCTGGCGAAGATGTGCCCAATGATGCCCGGATCGAAGTGGTGACCGGCGACATTGCCGACCCCAAGGTTGTAGCGCGGGTCACCGATGGCGTCGATCTGGTGTGGCATCTCGCGGCTGTGGTCAGCTCGGCCGCCGAAGCGGATTTCGATCTGGGCATGCAGGTCAATCTGCACGGTTTGATGACACTGCTCGAAACCCTGCGTCAACAAGGCAACAAACCCCGATTCGTTTCCGCCAGTGGCTTTGCGGTATTTGGCGGCAAGCTGCCAGAAGTCGTCGACGACGACACGGTGCTGACCCCGAAATCGTCCTACGGCATGCAGAAGGCCGTCGGCGAACTGCTGGTCGCGGACTACGCCCGCAAAGGTTTTGTCGACGGGCGAATCCTGCGCCTGCCTACCGTGGCAGTACGTCCCGGCAAACCCAACAAAGCTGCTTCGACATTCTTCAGCTCCATCATTCGCGAACCGCTGGTGGGTCTGCCCGCCGTTTGCCCGGTACGACCTGACACTCAGGTGTACCTCACCTCGCCACGGCGCATCGTTGAATCCATGCTGCACGCCATGACCCTGTCACCCCAGACCCTGGGCGACGAGCGCATCATCCCGCTGCCAGGGGTCACCACCACGGTCGCCGACATGATCGCCGCGCTGGAGCGGGTAGCTGGTCCGGAAGTGGTCAAACTGATCCGCTGGGAACCGGACGCCACGATCCAGCGCATCGTCGAAAGCTGGCCGAGTCGGGTCAATGCACCCCGTGCCAGAGCCCTGGGCTTCAGCGCTGATGCTGATTTTGACGCGATCATCCGCGCCCATATCGAGGACACCCGTGGAACCGGCTTCAGCCGGGAATAGGCCATTGAATTGGCAGCATGTGTGGCCTGAGGAATACAGGCTTCCCGGCTAAAGCCGGTCCCACAAAACCAGCCATAAGGCTATGCCGCTGTAGAAGTACTGACCGGCAAACATAGTGCTTCTCTCTGGCATTGCTTGCCGCATCCATAACAACAAAAACAACGCGAGGCCATGCACCATGATCACCCCACATCCCGATGTTTCGGATCTAGAAAAACAAACCATCAAGCGCGTTACCCGGCGCATGATTCCGTTCCTCATTCTGTTGTTCGTGGTGGCCTTTCTGGACCGCAATAACGTCGGTTTCGCGGCATTGCACATGAACGCCGACATCGGCATCAGTCAGGCGATCTACGGCCTGGGTGCCGGGATTTTCTTTCTCGGCTACTTCATGTTCGAAGTGCCGAGCAACATCCTGCTGCACCGCTACGGCGCCCGGGTATGGTTGGCGCGAATCATGGTGACCTGGGGCATTATTGCCGGCGCCATGGGCTTTCTACAGACCGCCGGACACTTCATTACCTTGCGGGTACTGTTGGGTATCGCCGAAGCCGGCTTCTTTCCCGGGGTGATTTACCTGCTGTCCCTGTGGTTCCCCAGCCGTTACCGGGCACGAATGATTGCCACCTTTTATCTGGGCGTGCCCATCGCTCAGGTGCTGGGTGCGCCGCTGTCGGTGGGTCTGATGCAACTGGGTGACGCCTGGGGCTTCGTCGGCTGGCGGGTGATGTACATCGTCGAAGCCGTCCCAGCGGTGATTCTCGGTGTGGTCTGCTATTTCTACCTCACGGATCGCCCCGCCGACGCTCATTGGCTGACCAACGAACAGCGCAACTGGCTGATCAAGACTCTGGACCAGGAAGAGCGCAACAAGCCACTGGTGGTGGGCATCCAGCCGACCAAGGGCCAGATGATCCGCAAGGCGCTGGCCAACAAGCAGGTGTGGATGCTGGCGCTGGTCTATTTCGGCATCACCTCGGGTTCCAACGCGATGAACTTCTTCCTGCCCACGGTGCTGGCTTCGTTCCGCGCCTCGTTCGGGCTGGAAATCGGCCTGATGCAGAACGGGCTGATTACTGCAGTCCCTTACGCCGTCGCGGCCGTAGCCATGATCTGGTGGAGCCGCCGCTCGGATCGCCTGCAAGAGCGTCACTGGCACGCAGGTGGTGCGGCCATGCTGGCGGCTGCCGCTATCGCCCTTGCGCTGCTGATCAATCAACCGTGGATCATCGTGATTGGTTTCGTGTTCCTGGCCATGGGCGTGTACAGCGCCATCAACGTGTTCTGGGCCGTACCGGGACAAGTGCTGACCGGCGTCGGCGCCGCTGCCGGGATTGGTCTGATCAACTCCATCGGCAACCTCAGCGGTTTTTCCGGCCCCTACCTGACCGGGCTGTTGTTCACTGTGACCGGCAGCTACACACCCGGCTTCCTGATGATTGCCGCGCTGGTCGGCCTGGGCGGACTGGGCATGGTGCTGATGCCACGCAATCCGGTTTCGCTGACGGGCACGCCAGCCACCACCGATGACACCCTGGGAGCCAAGACATGAGTCATCCAACCATTGCCTTCCTCGGCACCGGGATCATGGGCCAGCCCATGGTCCGCAACCTGCTGCGTGCCGGGTATAAGGTACGAGCCTGGAACCGCTCGAAAGCCAAGACAGCCGAGCTGTCGGGAGAAGGCGCGCAAGTTTTCGACTGCGCTGCTACCGCCGCAGAAGGTGCTCAGGTGCTGGTATGCATGCTCAGCGATGGTCCGACCTGTGACCAGGTATTGTTCGGGGAGACTGGCGCGGCGCAGACGTTGCCAGCGGGTGCACTGGTGATTGTCATGAGTTCGATCCCGGTGGAAACCGCTGTCGAACAGGCACGCCAATGCGCCGAATTGGGTTTGCGCTACCTGGACGCGCCGGTTTCCGGTGGCCAGCGCGGCGCCCGGGAAGCCAGCCTGGCGATCATGGTCGGCGGCGACAGTAGCGCGTTCGAGCAAGGACGCGATGTGCTGGCAACCATGGGCCGACCGGTGCATGTCGGCCCTGCCGGCACTGGCCAGCTGTCGAAACTGGTCAACCAGCTGATCGTGGCCAGTTCCATCGCTACCGTGGCTGAAGGTCTGTTGCTGGCCGAACGGGGTGGCGCTGACCCGGCCAAAGTCCATCAGGCGCTGCTCGGCGGTTTCGTCGACTCGCCCATCTGGCGCCAGCATGGCCAGCGTATGCTCGACAACGACTTCACCCCGGGAGGCCCAGCGAAATGGCAACTCAAGGACACCCACACCGCCCTCGCCCAGGCCAAAACCCTGGGCCTGACGCTGCCCGTGGCAAGCCTGGTTGATGGCCTGTTTCAGGCCATGGTCGATGCAGGCGACGGAGACCTGGATCACGCAGGGCTGATTCGTCAGTTGCGTCGAGATAACTCGTTGCCTGAATAGGCAGCCCCAGACCCCGAAGCCTGATTCGCGGCCAAGCCCCGCTCCCACAACGAACGAGACCTCCCGTTGGAGCGAGGCTTGCCCGCGAAGACCGTTAACGCGGTCTGCCTGCCAGACCCCGGTGCCTGATTCGCGGGCAAGCCCGGCTCCAACAACAAACGTGCTCTCCTGTTGGAGCGAGGCTCGCCCGCGAAGAACCATATGGCGGTATCACTGACAAACCGAGGCGCCTGTATCGCGGGCAAGCACCGCTCCCACATCGAACGTGATCTCCTGTGGGAGCGAGGCTTGCCCGCGAAGAACGATGACGCGGTATTACCGACAAACCGAGGCGCCTGTATCGCGGGCAAGCACCGCTCCCACATCGAACGAGACCTCCCGTTGGAGCGAGGCTTGCCCGCGAAGAACGATGACCCGGTATTACCGACAAACCGAGGCGCCTGTATCGCGGGCAAGCACCGCTCCCACATCGAACGAGACCTCCCGTTGGAGCGAGGCTCGCCCGCGATGAACGATGACGCGGTATTACCGACAAACCGAGGCGCCTGTATCGCGGGCAAGCACCGCTCCCACATCGAACGAGACCTCCCGTTGGAGCGAGGCTCGCCCGCGATGAACGATGACCCGGTATTACCGACAAACCGAGGCGCCTGTATCGCGGGCAAGCACCGCTCCCACATCGAACGAGACCTCCCGTTGGAGCGAGGCTTGCCCGCGAAGAACGATGACCCGGTATTACCGACAAACCGAGG
>Ga0247735_1000195_pt1 | contig 26630 bp, 20 predicted proteins | sample UWRJL178409R2_FD_180934 | JGI IMG/M metagenome (GOLD analysis project Ga0247735, IMG submission 180934) | Plant litter microbial communities from Arlington Agricultural Research Station in Wisconsin, United States - UWRJ-L178-409R-2 | ecosystem: Environmental > Terrestrial > Plant litter >... | reverse complement strand
GCCGCCGGTCGAGATGCCTCGGTCAGAGCTCCGACGGAACACCCTCGAGCGCGAGCGCCGTCCAGGAGACCGGTGGCAGGGTGATCGTGACCGTTCCATCACCGAGCACGACGGTGGAATTGTCGGAGAGGCCCACCCGCTCGGGAGCGGCGAGCGTGTTCTTGGCCGTGACATCCGCGTCGCTCAGGGTGCGCGCCGAGACGACGGAGATGGCACCGAGAGCGGCGACATCCACGGTGACGGTGACCCCGGCATCCTGGCTGCGGTTTACCAGGAACACCGCGGATGCACCCGTGCTGGCGTCATGGGTCGCCACCGCGTCGACGACCCCGACCTCGCCGTACTGCTCCGTCGGGTAGGTGTCGGTCTGCAGCTTCAGCTCGAGGGCCACCCCGCGCGCCAGCCGCGAGGTCTCGGCGAACGGGAAGAACGTGGTCTGTCGCCAGGCCGGGCCGCCCGGTTCGGTCATGATCGGTGCGATCACGTTGACCAGCTGCGCAAGGGATGCCGAGGTCACCCGGTCTGCATGGCGCAGCAGCGAGATCAGCAGATTGCCGAACACCACGGCGTCGGCGACCGAATACGCGTCTTCGAGCAGGCGCGGCGCCTCGGGCCAGTTGTCGATGCCCTCGATCTTGTCGACCTCCTGATACCGGTCGATGTACCAGACATTCCACTCATCGAAGGAGATGTCGATGGTTTTAGTGCTGCCCTTGACCGCCTTGACGTGGTCGGCGGTCGCGACGACCGAGTCGATGAAGTGGTCCATGTCGACCGCCGAGGCCAGAAAGCTGCCGAGGTCGCCGTTCTTCTCCTCGTAGTACGCGTGGCAGGAGATGTAGTCCACGTCGTCGTAGGTGTGGGACAGGACGACACGCTCCCACTCGCCGAAGGTCGGCATGTGGGCGCTCGAGGATCCGCACACGACGAGTTCGACGGAGGGGTCGAGCTGACGCATGGCCTTCGCCGTCTGTGATGCGAGCTTTCCGTAGTCATCCGCAGACCGGTGCCCGAGCTGCCACGGGCCGTCCATCTCGTTGCCGAGGCACCACATCGAGATGCCGAACGCGTCCGTTTTGCCGTTCGCGATCCGCTGCTCCGAGAGCGCGGTGCCGCCCGCGATGTTCGAGTACTCGAGAAGGTCGAGAGCTTCGAGGGTTCCCCGGGTTCCGAGATTCACCGCGAGCATGAGTTCGCTGCCCACCTTGTCGAGCCAGGAGGAGAACTCGTGCATTCCGATCTGATTGGTCTCGGTGGAGTGCCAGGCGAGGTCCAATCGTCGGGGACGCTGATCGCGCGGCCCGACGCTGTCCTCCCAGCGAAACCCCGAGACGAAGTTGCCGCCCGGGTAGCGGATGGTCGACACCCCGAGCTCCGTGACCAGATCGATCACATCGGTACGGAAACCCTCGTCATCGGCCGTGGGATGACCCGGCTCGTACAGACCGTCGTAGACACAACGCCCCAGGTGTTCGACGAACGACCCGAACAGGCGCCGGTTGATCGGCCCGACGGTGAAGTGCGGATCGACGGTGAGTCGTGCAATAGGCATGGATTTCCTTCGGATGGAGCGGACGGAGGCGACGGAGCAGATGAGGCCTGGTTACTTGAGGCTGCCGATGGAGAGGCCGCCCTGCCAGTACTTCTGCAGAGAGAGGAAGGCGATGACGAGCGGAACGACGGAGATCAGGGAGCCGATGATGATCAGTCCCCACAGCGAATGTCCGCCGCCGTTGTTGGCAGAGGCCTGACCCTCCCAGAGGCCGAGCCCCACGGTGATCGGGAAGAGGTTCGTGTTCGAGAGCATGGCCAGCGGGAGAAAGAAGTTGTTCCAGCTGCCCACGATGGAGAGCAGCAACACCGTGATGAATGCGGGCCGAAGCAACGGGAACGCTACCTGGAGGAACGTGCGGAACTCCCCCGCCCCGTCGACCCTCGCGGCGTCGAGCAACTCGTCGGGCACGGCATCCGCCGTATACACCTGCATCAGGTACACCCCGAACGGGTTCAGCAGAGACGGCAGGATGACCGCCCAGATCGTGTCCGTCAGGTTCAGCTGGGTGAACAGCACGAAGGTCGGGATGACCAGGGCCGTGAGCGGGACCATGACCGAGCCGAGCAGCAGAGCGAAGGCAAAGCGGCGGCCGCGGAAGCGGAACTTGGCGAACCCGTAGCCGGCGAGGATCGACAACACCGTCGCACCGACCCCGCCGACGACGGCGTAGAACACCGAGTTGCCGAGCCAGCGCAGGTAGATGCCGTCGTTGTAGGTGAACAGATCGACCAGGTTCGGACCGAAGGCGAAGGTCTTGTCGAACCATAGCGCTCCGGCGCTGCCGTGGAAGAGGCCACCGACGTTCTTCGTGCTGGCGACGACCAACCACCAGATCGGCACCAGGAAGTAGAGCACGAGGGCACCGAGGAACAGGTGCGGAACGAGGAGTCGCCCCGGCCGCTTCCGAGGGCGAGCCGAGCGCGCGCTCGATGCGGTCGGGATGGAGATCCGGGCAGTGGTCATGAGAGGAAGCTCCCGCGCTTACGAGTGGCGAACAAGAAGATGTAGACCGCGATGAACACGACGATCCCGAGCGCGAATGACAGCGCCGAGGCGTAGTTGAAGTTCGCGTACGCGAAGGCCTGACTGTAGGCGTAGATGTTGGGCGTGAAATCCGGTCCGATGGTGCCGTTCGAGACCAGCCGGAGAATCTGTGGCTCTGTGAAGAACTGCAGCGTGCCGATGAGCGCGAAGACCAGGATCAGCACGAGAGAAGAGGAGACCAACGGCACCTTGATACGGAAGGCCACCTGCCAGGCATTGGCACCGTCGATGCGCGCAGCCTCGTAGAGCGAGGGGTCGATGCCCTGCAGCGCGGCGTAGATGATGATCATGTAGTACCCCGCCCACTGCCAGGTGACCACGTTCATCAGCCCACCGAAGACGTTGTCTGGGCTGAGCGGAAACGGTGCCGTGCCGCCGAACAGATCGAACAGTTGCTGCAGCGGCCCGAAGGTGGGGCTGTAGAGGAAGCCCCACATCAGCGCGCCGATGACCGCCGGGATCGCGTACGGAAGGAAGATCATCAATCTCGCGAAGCGGGCGAATCTCGAGGTCACCGCGTCAAGCACGAGGGCGAGCGCCAATGAGACCGCCATCTGGACGGGGATCAGCACCAGAGCGAATCGGATCACGAACCAGACGCCGCCGAGGAAGGCCGGGTCGGTGAATGCCTTCACGTAGTTGTCGATGCCGGTGAATGCGGTTCCGGTGGCGAGCCCCTTGCTGAACAGGCTCAGATAGAGCGCGTACCCGAGCGGTGCGACCAGGAAGATCACGAATACCACGCCAAAGGGTGCGATGAACAGCCACCCGACCGTCGCCCGTCTGCGTTCCGGAGATCGTTTGGGTCGCTGGCTGGAGTCGTACGTGTCACTGCGCTGTCGCGACGGCCGTGTCGCGATCGCCGGTGCGTTTGCCATGGGGTTTCCTAACGCGAGAGGGGTGGCCGGCCCCGCGCGATAGAGGCGCGGAGCCGGCTGGATCAGACTGCGATGCGAGCTACTCAGAGACGGTGAAACCCTGGCTCTTGGCGTACTTGACCATGGTCGCCTGCAGTTCGGTGGCGGCTTCGGAACCGGTGAGCTTGCCCGCGTTGATTTTCACCGTGACCGCCTGCAACTGCGCGTAGTAGTAGACGACGATCGGCGGATAGACGAACCCCTCGTAGGCGTTCTCCGCCGGGATATACACCTCTTTGTTCGCCTGCTGTCCGTTGAAGAACTCCGACTTGTTCTCGATGAACTCGTCGGACGTCAGAACGTCCTGGTTGAGCGGGAAGATGATCTGCTTGGTCCAGCCGTCGTGCAACGAGTCGGCATCCGCGTACAGCCCGAGTGCCACCTTCGCCGCGTTCTTCTTGTCGCTCGCCTGGCTGGTGACGGCGAAGGCCGATCCACCCCAGTTGACCGAGACTGGCTTCGCGGCATCCCATTGCGGAAGCGGCGCGACCGCCCACACCCCCCTCGATTCGCCCTTGCCGACCCCCGCACCGGTGAGGTACCCGGGCGCCCACGCCGCTGACGTGTACGTGGCGTACTTGCCCCCGACCACACCGGAGATGTAATCGGTGGTGAACTGGTCTACGGTGCCGATCTGCTTCTTCTTCACCAGGCCGGCCCAGAAGTCGAGCACATCCTTCGAGTCCTGATCGTCGAGCTTGATCGTGATCTTCTTCTGGTCTGCGAGGTCGTACTCGAACGGCTTCGCGCCCTTCTGAATCTGCAATGCCATCAGCGCCGCGGGAACGTTCGCCCCGAGGTCGCCGAACGCCGGGCCGCCGGCCGCGCTGACCTTCGCCGCATCCGCCGCATATTCCTCCCACGTCGCCGGCGGGGTGGTGATGCCGTACTTGGCGAAGACATCGGTGCGGTAGATCAGAGCCATCGGCCCACCGTCGATCGGGGCCGCGTACACCGCGTCACCCTGGGAGACGTCTTTCCACGCGCCGGCGCTGAAGTTCGACTTCACCTTGTTCGCGCCGTACTTGCTGATGTCGACGAGCGCACCCTGAATCTCATACGCGGGCAGGTGGTCGGCCTCGATCATGACCACATCGGGCAGGCCCTTGTTGGCCGAGATGGCGGTCTGCACCTTGGCGTATTCGTCGCCGCCCTGGCCGACGTTGGTCCAGCACACCTGCACGTCGCTGTGCGCCTTGTTGAAGTTGTCGACGACGGTCGCCATGTTGGGATACCACGCCCAGACCGAGACGACGGGGGCTTCCTTGTCGACGATCTTGTTCGTGCAGTTGGTCGGCTTGGCGTTGGTCGCCCCACCCCCGGCACTGCACGCCGTGAGGCCGGCGATGAGCGCGGCGGCCGATACCGCCGCCAACAGTCGTTTCTTGTTCACTGTGATTCCCTTCGTGGTGCGCGGACTTCATTGTCGGAAGGTGCTTCAGGAGCAGTCGGGCATGCCGCTCTCGGGCAGTCCAGTTTTCTACAACGTTGTAGGTAAACGATGTAGGAACATACTGGATGCTCGCACGCCGTCACGTCAAGGGATGTGCGGGTCGGAGTGCTCAGCTCGGCGCAGGGGCTGACTCCCGCGCCACCACCGTGAAATCGGCGAGGTGCTCGCGCGGCGCGATCCCGCTCGGCGACGTGATCCGCTCGACCAGGAAGCGCACGGCGACCTCCGCGATCTCGTCACGTCCGGGATTGATCGTCGCGAGGGTCGGAAGCGTGTATCGGGTCTCATCGATGTCGTCGAAACCGATCACCGCCACATCATCGGGGATCCGCAGCCCGGCCTCCTGCAACACCCGCATCGCGCCGAGCGCGAGCACATCGTTGAAGGCCACGACGCCATCGAAGGGAGTGCCGGATGCCAGCAGCCCCCGCATCCCCTCGGCGCCCCCCGAACGGAACCAGCCGCCGACCTCCACCACGAGTCGATCGTCGAAGGCGATCCCCGCGGCGTCCAGCGCCTCCCGGTACCCGCCCAGGCGAAGCCCGGCCGAGCCGACGACCTCCCCGCGGTGCGCACCCAGGGCGACGATTCGCCGCCGACCGCTGGCGAGCAGGTGGTCGGTGGCGGCCCTGGAGGCCTCCGCGTTGCGCATGGTGACGTGATCGGTCGGTCCATGGAAGATCCGCTCACCGAGCAGCACCAGAGGGGTGGTCACCGCGTCGAGCAGATGCGCATCCTCCTCGCCGAGGGCGAGCACGCTGTACAGGATGCCGTCGACGGCCTGCATCCGCGGGCCCGCCAGCAGGTCGAGCTCGGTCTGCCGATCGGCACCGGACTGCTCGATGATCACCGACAGATTCTGACGTCTCGCGGCCCGCATCACCGAGTCCGCGAGCTCGGCGAAGTAGGGGTTCCGCAGATCGGGGATGATCAGGCTGATGACGCCGGTACGACCCGAGCGCAGGCCGCGCGCCGAGAGATTCGGGCGATAGCCCAGCTCGTCGATCGCGTCCAGCACCCGTTGCCGAGTCTCCGCGCGGATATACGGGTAGTCGTTGATGACGTTCGACACCGTCTTGATCGAGACCCCGGCCACCCGCGCCACATCGTGCATCGTGATCGACATGGGTGGTGAACCTCGAAGCTCTCGGGAGGGATGACGGGACGGCTTGGAGCGACTGTACAACGTTGTTAGGTGCGCGGTTGTCAGGCGTGCACAGCGCCGGGCGGCCGCTCAGTGCGAGAGCGCCGGTACCGTCTTCGGACGCACGATGAGCCACAGCGCGAGGATGGAGACCACCGAGGTCGCGGCCATCACCGAGCCCATGGGCACGGCGTTGTGGATGCCGAAGAAGCCCACGATCGGCGAGATGAGGCCCGCGAGGCCGAAGTTCACCGCCCCGAGAACGGATGCGGCGGTGCCGGCCTCCGAGGCATGGTTGACCAGCCCCAGCACCTGCACCAGCGGGAAGCCGAACCCGCAGGCGGCGATGAAGAACCAGAGCGGGATGAGGATGCCCAGCAGTCCAACGTGCAACGAGTCGAGCAGCACGATCGTGAGCGACGACACCAGCAGCACCGCGGTGGAGAAGGCGAGAATCCACTGGGGCGGCACCCGGTGCACCAGCCGCGAGCTGATCTGCACCCCGGCGACCACGCCGAGCGAGTTGATGGCGAACAGCAGGCCGAACTGCTGCGGATTGAGTCCGTAGACCTCCTGGAACAGGAAGGATGATGACGACAGATAGGCGAACAGACCGGAGAAGGTCATCGCCCCGATGATCGCCACCCCGACGAAGATACGGTCGTGGAAGATCGCCGAGTAGCGCTCGCGCGCGGTGCTGTGCCCCTGTGCGTTGCGCCGTTCTGGCGGGAGTGTCTCGACGATGAAGAAGATCGCCGCGATCACCACCAGCACGCCGTAGGCGGTGAGGAAGACGAAGATGCCGCGCCAGTCCACGAAGCGCAGCAGCTGCGAGCCGATGACCGGCGCCACCACGGGAGCGAGGCCGCTCACCAGAGACAGGCGCGACAGCATCCGCACCAGGGGCAGACCACCGAACAGGTCACGCACCAGAGCCATGGCGACCACACCGCCGGCCGCGGCACCCATGCCCTGCAGTACCCGGAACCCGCCGAGCCAGAGGATGTCCGGGGCGAGCGCCGCGCCGAGACTCGCGAGCACGTGCACCGCGCTCGCCGCGATGAGCGGGGTGCGTCGACCGATCTTGTCGCTCAGCGGGCCGACGAGGAGCTGGCCGACGCCGAACCCGATCGTCGTCGCCGTGAGGGTGAGTTGCACGAGTGCCGGTGTGACGTGCAGTTCGCGCTGGATCACCGGAAACGCGGGAAGATAGAGGTCGATGGTGAAGGGGCCGAGAGCGGTGAGCGCGCCGAGCACGATCACGTAGACGAGACGCTCGCGGCGGCTCAGGGCATCACCCGCGTGCGCGGCGGCGGTGGTCACTGGTGTCAATCCTCGATCGTGGGCGTGAAGCGCTTCGCCGACGATGGATCGCGCTGGGGTAGCGGCACAACCGCTGTCGTCAACGCTAGCGAATCATCCGCACCGCACGTACGGCTCCGCGCAAAATAGTTGCGCGTCGTCAGCCGACCGGAGCCGCGGCGGACTGGCGGATGACGAGGGAGGGCTGCGTCACGACGACGCCGGTCTGCGTGAGGCCCTCGATCTCGGTCGATACCGCGGTCATGAGCCGACGCCCGAGCTCCGCGAAGTCCTGACGGATCGTGGTGAGCGGCGGCGAATAGTGCGCCGCCTCGGGAATGTCGTCGAAGCCGACCAGGCTGACATCGTGCGGCACCCGGATGCCCCGGATCGAGAACGCGTGCAGCAGCCCGAGGGCCATTTGGTCGTTGGCCACGAAGACGGCGCTGAACTCGGACGGGTCGGGAAGCTCGAGCCCGACCGAGAGGCCGCTCTCTGCAGTCCAGTCGCCGTGGCGAGGGGCAACGACGGCAAGGCCGCGACGGTCGAGTTCCGCACGCCAGCCCCGAATACGCTCGCGGGCATCCAGCGAGTAATCCGGACCGGCCAGGTGCAGGATTCTGCGGTGTCCGAGGTCGGCGAGGTACCCCGTCGCCAGCATGGCGCCGGCCGCCTGGTCGATCGAGACGCTGGGGAAACGCTCACGCCCGCTGCTGTCCGCGGTGATGAGCGGGATGTCGATGTGCAGGTCGTGAACGGCGACCAGCGACGCGACATCGGTCGCGATCAGCACGATCGCCTCCACCTGCTGGCGCACCAGCACGTCGATGGCGTCACGGATGAGTTCCATTGGCGCCGACGACATGCTGGCGGTGATCACGTGGTACCCGGACTCCCGCGCCGCCTCGTTGAAGCCGAGCGCAATGCTCGACGGGCCGTAGAGCGGATTACCTGTGCTGATCAGTCCGATGGTGCGGGTCTTGCTGCTCTTGAGCGCTCGCGCGACGGAACTCGGCCGGTAGTTGAGTTCGTCGATCGCCGAGAGGACGCGCGCCCGCGTGCTGGGGCGCACGGCATCCACATTGTTGACGACGCGGGAGACTGTCTGGTGCGAGACTCCGGCGAGCCGCGCGACATCCGTGATGTTCGCCACGATTGCGAGAGTAGCGGATCAGTTACCCGACCGGCAGCCGACCGGGGTGGGCTGGCGGCGGTCAGTCAGGGAGCACATGGGTACGCACGAGTTCGGCGTACCAGAGACCGCTGTCCTTCACGGTGCGCTCCAGCGTGTCGTAGTCCACTCGCACGATGCCGAACCGCTTGGTGAAACCGTACGACCACTCGAAGTTGTCGAGCAGCGACCACACCAGGTAGCCGCGCAGATCGACCCCGCGGGATGCGGCCCTGTGCACGGCGGTGATGTGCCGGCGAAGGTAATCGATGCGGTCGACGTCATGCACCGCCCCGTCCTCCACGACATCGGCGAACGCCGCCCCGTTCTCGGTGATCATCAGCGGCAGATCCGGGAACTCCGCGTGAAGGTCCATCAGGAGGGTCTCGAACCCGTCGGGGGCGATGTTCCACCCCATCTCGGTGTATGGACCCTCCTGCTGCACGAACTCGATCCGGTCGGCACCCGGCCAGGCGGTGCCGGCCGACGGTTTGTGGCCGTCCGCGGTCTCCCGCGGGCTCACGCCGTCCCACACCCGTACCGCGGTGGTCGAGTAGTAGTTGACGCCGAGCACGTCGATCGGCTGGTGGATGATCTCGAGGTCCCCGTCGCGCACGAATGACCAGTCGGTGACCGCTGCCGTGTCGCGCAGCAGGTCATCCGGATAGCTTCCGTGCAGCATCGGACCGGTGAAGGCGCGGTTGGCCAGCGCGTCGATCTGGCGCACCGCCTCCGGTCCCGTCGGTCCGACGCCGCGGAGTGCATGGAGGTTGAGCGTCACCGAGAAGGTGGGGTCGTTCGTGACGACCTCCCGCAGCGCCAGGATGGCGAGGCCGTGCGCGAGGTTCAGGTGGTGCACCGCAGCCAGCGCATCGGCGCCGTTGGTGCGTCCGGGGGCGTGGGCGCCGGATCCGTAGCCGAGATAGGCGGAGCACCACGGCTCGTTGAGCGTCGTCCAGGTGACCACACGGTCGCCGAGCGCCGCGCCGATGACCCGGGCGTACTCGGCGAAACGATAGGCGGTGTCACGGTTCACCCAGCCACCGGCATCCTCCAACGGCTGCGGCAGATCCCAGTGGTACAGCGTCGCAATGGGCGTGATGCCGCGGGCGATCAGGCCGTCGACGAGCCGGGAGTAGAAGTCGATGCCTGGCGGGTTGATCGCTCCGCTCCCGGTCGGGATGACGCGCGACCAGGAGATCGAGAAGCGGTACGCCTCGAGCCCCAGCTCTTTCATCAGATCGAGATCCGATTCGAGCAGGTGGTAGTGGTCGTCGGTGACGTCACCGGTGGACCCGTCCGTGATCAGGCCGGGCGTGTGGCTGTACGTGTCCCAGATCGACGGACCACGCCCGTCCTCGTCCCATGCACCCTCGATCTGGTAGCTGGCCGTCGCCGATCCGAAGACGAACGCGGGCGGGAAAACGAGTCCGGAGTCGCGGTAGTCGGCGTTGCCCTGGGTGTCCTGCGCGGTCATCGGCCGACCTCCGCCGTGCCGGCCTGAGCTGCTTCCGTCGAACCCCCGACAGAGCGCACCGACCAACCGGAGGCCAGGTCGGAGTGCGCACGCACACCCCCGGCGGAGCGCTCGACGCTGAACTCGGCGACAACACCGTCCGGCGTGGTGACGGACACGGTGGTCGATCCGGTCTCCGACGCCGCATAGACGTCGAGCGTCAGCCCGTCGAGGTAGTCGTAGTCGGGCCGATCGTCCCGCGCGCCCACCGGGATGACGGCGCCGTCGCGCACGTAGAGCGGCAGCGAGTCGAAGCCGTGGGTCTCCCGACGCCAACCGCCGCCGGTGACGACCTCGCCAGTCCAGTAGTTGGTCCAGAGCCCGGCGGGGAGGTAGAACTCCACCTCGCCCTCCGCGCTGAACACCGGTGCGACCAGCAGCTCGGCGCCGAGCATGTACTGCCGTTCGAGGTAGCCGGCGGCCGGGTCATCCGGGAATTCCAGCTGCATCGGACGCAGCACCGGAGTGCCGCTCGCCCGCGCCTCGAGCCCGGCCGCGTAGAGGTACGGCATGAGGCGGAGCTTGAGTTTGGTGAACCTGCGGGTCACCGCGGTGGCGCTGTCCGGCGCCTCGGGCTGCCCGGGCAGCGTCTCCTCGTCGAAGACCCACGGCACCCGGTAGGAGCCGCTGCCGTGGAAGCGGCTGTGGCTCGACAGCAGACCGAAGGCGGTCCACCGTTTGAACACGCCCGCGTCCGGCGTTCCCTCGAATCCACCGATGTCGTGGCTCCACAGACCGAAACCGGAGAAGGCGAGCGACAGTCCGCCGCGCAGTGTCTCCGCCATCGACTCGTAGGTGGAGGTCGAGTCACCGCCCCAGTGCACGGGCATGGTCTGACCGCCGGCGGTGGCGGACCGGGCGAACAGCACGGCCTCCCCCTCGCCGCGAGCATCCTGCAGCACGTCGAACACGGCCTGGTTGTAGAGCTGGGTGTACCAGTTGTGCATGCGCTCGGGGCTCGAGCCGTCGAAGTAGTCGACCTCGAGGGGGATGCGCTCGCCGAAGTCGGTCTTGAAGCAGTCGACGCCCTGGTCGAGCAGGTGGCGCAGCTTGCCCTGGTACCAGGCCACGGCATCCGGGTTGGTGAAATCGACCAGGCCCATGCCCGCCTGCCAGAGGTCCCACTGCCAGACCTCGCCGGTCGGCTTGGTCACGAGGAACCCGCCGGCCTTCGCCTCGGCGAACAGGGGCGAGCGCTGCCCGATGTAGGGGTTGATCCACACGCAGACGCGCAGGTCTCGGTCATGCAGGCGCCCGAGCATGCCCTCCGGGTCGGGGAAGACCCGGGGGTCCCACTCGAAATCGCACCAGTTGAATTCGCGCATCCAGAAGCAGTCGAAGTGGAAGACGCTGAGCGGCAGATCGCGTTCCGCCATGCCGTCGATGAAGCTCGTCACCGTCGCCTCGTCGTAGCTGGTAGTGAAGCTGGTCGACAGCCAGAGGCCGTACGACCAGGCCGGAACGGCGGCGGGGCGACCGGTCAGCGCCGTATAGCGCTCCAGGATCTGCTTGGGGGTGGGTCCGTAGATGATGAAGTATTCGAGCCGCTCGCCCGCAACGGAGAACTGCACCCGCTCGACCGCCTCGGAGCCGATCTCGTAGGAGACGTGCCCCGGGTCGTTGACGAAGACGCCGTAGCCGCGATTGGTCAGGTAGAACGGCACATTCTTGTATGCCTGCTCGCTGGAAGTGCCCCCGTCGGCGTTCCAGATGTCGACGCTCTGGCCGTTCTTCACGACCGGACCGAAGCGCTCGCCGAGCCCGTAGACGAGCTCGCCGACGCCAAGGGTGAGCTGCTCGTGCACGTAGCTGGGCTGGTGTCCACCGGGCGTGCCGGCGCGGGCGTTGCCGACGATTCCGCCGTCCACCTGGGCGTCGGGGGTGAGCTGCATGTAGCCGACCGACTTCTCCGCGCTTCGCGTCAGCTCGCGTCCGTTCGCGCTGAAGCTGAGGTTCCACGGGGCACCGGCGCTCACCGTCGCCGACAGCGGGCCGCTGGTCAGGATGCCGGCGGCATCCGTCACCTCGACAACGCCATGCCCCTCCTCGGCGCCGACCAGGTCGAACCCGAACGCGTCGTGACCACCCTGGAAGTGCTCGAGGGTGACACCGATCACACCGGGCAACGGCGAGCGCAGCGTGACGGTCATGGTCGGCCGGTTGAGCGTGTCGCCGCGCCCGGCGATGACCTTGGTCGGGGCGGTGACGACGAGCGAGCGGTCCCCCGCGACGATGTCGTAGGCCTCCTGCGCGTAGAGCGGGGTGACGCCGGGGCGCACCTGCCAGAATCCGTCGGTGAACTTCATTACTTGACTGCTCCTGCGGTGATGCCACGCGTCAGCGTGCGTTGGAAGATGAGGAAGAAGACCAGGGTCGGGATGAGTCCGAGCAGCGCCGAGGCGCTGGTGGTGGTCACATCCATCAACCGGTCGCCCTGCAGCGAGGCGATCGCCACGGGCACCGTCTGGTTGGCGTTGCTCACCAGGAAGGTGAGCGGGATGAGGAACTCGTTCCACGTCCAGATGAAGAAGAAGATCAGGATGACCGAGAGGGTCGGCCGGGAAATCGGCACGATCACCCGCCACAGGATCTGCCAGCGGCTCGCGCCATCGAGGGATGCGGCCTCCAGCACCTCCTTCGGGAAGGTGCCGTACACCGAGGAGAGCAGATAGGTGCCGAAGGCGCTCTGCACCACGGTGAAGATGATGATGACCGACCACACGTTGTCGTACAGGCCCACCTGCTTGAACATGTAGTACAGCGGGTAGAGCAGCGCCTCCTGCGGGAGGGTGTTCGCCACCAGGAACAGGATGACGATCCACGTGCGCCCCTTGACCCGGCCGATGCCGATCGCGAAGGCGTTGAACACGGAGATGACCACCGCGAGGATCGCCACGGTGCCGCTGATGAAGAAGCTGTTCCAGAGCTTCTCAGGGAAGTTGACCCGGTTCCAGAACCCTGTCAGTCCGTCGAAGTAGAGCGCCCTCGGCAGGGAGAGCGGACCGGAGGAGGCGTAGTCGGTCGGCGACTTGAACGAGTTGATCAGGATGATGAAGAACGGCGCGGCGATCAGCACGCCGATCACGATGGCGACCGCGAGGATCACCCAGTCGCTCAGCGTGCGCTTGGTGCGACGCTTGACGAACTTGAGCGGGTGCTCGAAGCCGGCCTTGCTGTCTTCCCGGAGGAGTTCGGGGTTGATTGTCGCCATCAGCGATCACTCTCCGCACGTTCTGCCCGGTTCTGGGCCTTGATGAATCCGATGGTGAGCAGCACGATCACGATCGTGAGCGCGGTGGCGATCGTGGCGCCGTACCCGACCTGCTGGTTCTGGAAGAACTCGCTGTAGGAGTAGTAGCTCGGCACGATGGTGCTGGTGCCGGGGCCGCCACGGGTCAGGGTGTAGATCGGACCGAACACCTTCAGCGCGGCGATCGTCGAGGTGAGGGTGACGACGAAGATCTCGGGGCGGATGATGCTGGCCGTGATCCAGCGGAAGCGCTGGAGCCAGTTCGCGCCATCCAGTTCGGCCGCCTCATAGAGCTCGGGATCAACACGCTGCAGGGCGGCCATGAAGATGACGACGGGGTAGCCGATCTGCACCCAGACCATCACGAACATGATGCTGAGCAGCGCGGTGTCTGGGCTCCCCAGCCAGTTGTGCTGGAGGAAGCCGAGCCCGACGCCTTTGAGTACGGTGTTGAGCGCGCCGTTCTCGGGGCGCAGGATCCAGCCGATCACGATGGCGGCGATCGCCACGGGAAGGATCTGCGGCAGGTAGTACGTCGCGCGGAGGAAGCTCGCGGTGCGTCCGCCGAACTTCTTGCCGATGAGGTCGAACAGCATCGCCGCGAGCAGCAGGCCGAGCAGCGTCGGCACCACGACCATGGCGATGATCATCGCGATGCTGTTGCCGAACGAGGTCCAGAACTTGGTGTCGTGGAAGAGCTCGATCCAGTTCTCGAAGCCGATCCACACCGGCGGACGGATGCCACGCCACTCCGTGAAGCTGAGGTAGATGTTCCACAGCAGCGGCACCAGGATGACCACGGTGAACAGCACGAAGCCGGGGATCAGGTAGAGCCAGAAGCTGCCACTGCTCTTGCCGGTGGACGGCAGCAGGGCGAAGTCGTCGCTGCGTTTCACCCGGCTACGGGTGGCGGCGGACACGGACACCATGGGGGGCCTTTCGATGGAGCGGATACGGTGTCTGCCGCGCTCGGCGACAGACCGTGGGGTGGCCCGGCGGATGTTCTCCGCCGAGCCACCCGGACTGACGGGTGTTACTTGATGTCGTCGACGCCGGACTGGTACTCGGCACCGAGCTCGGTGAGCACCGCCTTGGGCGACTTCGTGCCGTTGACGAGCTCCTGCAGGCCGGCGTTGAGCTGGTCGTAGAAGGTCGGCGTGGGCCAGTCGGGGTAGAACGCGAGACCGTCACGATCGGTGAGCGTGGTGAAGTTGTCGATCAACGCCTTGCTCTTCGCATCGGTGATATCGGCCGGATCGCCTGCCACCGGGATGCCACCGTTGTTGCCGATGAGGTCCTGGATCTTCTTGCTCATGGTGATGTCGATGAACTTGTAGGCGAGGTCCTTGTTCTTCGAGTTCTCGGGGACGACCCAGAGGTTTCCGGACGAGCCGGGCGACATCGTGGAGCCGGGGAAGAGGAAGGTGCCCCAGTCGAAGCCGGTCGCCTCCTTCACGAAGCGGCCGTACCACCAGCTGCCCGAGTAGAAGATGGGGCTATCGCCGCTGATGAAGCTCGTTCCGGCGTCCTCCGCCTTCAGCCCGGTCACGTCCTTGGAGATGTAGCCCTTGTCGACCCAGTCCTTGATCGTGTCGGCGGCGAAGGTGAAGTCCTCGTCGTGCCAGTTCACCTTGCCCTGGTAGAGCTGGTAGTCGTTCACCCACTGGCGAGTCGCCTTGCTCAGGGCGAGCTGGTAGAACAGCTGGCCGAGCGGGTACTCCGCCGCGGACTCCGCGAGCGGGGTGATGCCGTTGTCTTTGAAGGTCTTGAGCGCCGCCTCGAACTGCTCGAAGGTGGTGGGAACCTCGATGCCGTACTTCGCGAAGGCGTCTTTGTTGTAGTAGACCTCGACGAACTCGCCGTAGTTGGGGATGCCGTAGTACGGTCCGCTGCCCATGACTCCCTTGTCGTTGTAGCGCGACGTGGTCTGCAGCGAGGGGGCGAGCTTCTTGTCCCAGCCGTAGGCCTTGACCGCCTTGTCGAGGTCGGTCAGCAGACCCTGGCTGGCGAGCAGGCCCGCAGTGGCGTTGCCCTTGTTGTATTCGAGGATGTCGGGAGCAGCGTTCGAGTTCAGCACCTGGCTCGCGGTCGAGCGGATCTGCTCGAAGGCCTTCGCCTCGAACTTCACCTTCGCCCCGGTCTCGGCCTCGAATTCCTTGATCGCCTCGTTCCAGCCGATGCCCATCGCGCTGGTCTCGCTCTCGAAGTGCCAGAGCGTCAGGGTCTTTCCCTTGCCCGACGGGCTGGTGTCGACAGCCCCGTCACTGCTGGTGCCGCCGGCGCAGCCGGCGAGCAAGACCGCTGTGGTCGCCAGAATGGCGCCGATCGCAAAGTGCCTCTTGCGCATCACTTACCTCCTTGTAGAGGAGCGCCCGCCGCGTGCAGGGGGTTGGCAGCCACTCCGATGCCTTTTGTTGTAAACCACAACATACGCGGATTAGGCGCCGGAGCACAACCGCAGACCTGGACGAACCGCGCGAAATCGACTGCGCAGGTCCGAGGATTCAAGGATATTGCCGATCACCGTCCACCCGAACCGTATGTTCACCTCGACAACAATAGGCGGCCAGATCAGACGAATTGGCCACCGGGGTCGGTGATCACGTTGGCGAACACGAGTTCTGCCGCGCCGATCATGAGCTGGTCGCTGCCCAGTCGATCACGCACGACCGTCACCCCGTCGCGCGCGGATCGGATGGCTTCGCCGTAGAGCTTCTCCCCTGCGGAACCACTGGCCTCGAACAGGTCGCCGAGGAATCCCCCGAGGATCACCAGGCGTGGATTGAACGAGTTGATGAGTGTGCGAACCGCGATTCCGAGCAGTCGCAGCTGCTCATCGACCAGGGCCGCGGCCCCGTTCGCCCGCATGTCTCCCGCGTCAGAGCGGCGCACGGCGCGCAAGCGGTCCGACAGCGCGGCGATCTCACCGGTCTCCAGCCCGACGGCGGCGAGAAGGGCGGCCTGCGTGACCTCCGCCTCGAGACAGCCGCGCGCGCCACAGGGGCAGGCGGTTCCATCGCTCCGCACGAACGTGTGACCGAACTCGCCGGCGTATCCCGCCGCTCCCACCAGCAGCTCGCCACCGGTCACGGCACCCCCGCCGATTCCGCTGGGCCCTCCGATGAGGTAGATGAAGTCGTCGACCCCACGTCCCGCGCCGAATGCGCTCTCCGCGCGCATGCCGAGGTTTGCCGCATTCGCCGCCCAGGTGGGAAATCCCGTGGCCTCGGCGACCATGGCGGCGACCGGTTCATCCGTCCACCCCATGTGGGTGGCCTCGCGCACCTCGCCGTCGGAGAGTCGCACCTGGCCGGGGACGGCGACACCCACGCCGGCGACGCGCAGGCCGTCCCTGCCGGAGAGCAGGCCCTCGATCGCCGATGCCCCGAGTGCCACGACCTCCGCCGCGGACCGGGGTGAGCCGATCTCGAGACGCATCCGCGCAAGCACCGACCCCCCGAGGCTCACCAGCCCGACGTTGATCGCGTCCACCTCGGGATTGAGGGCAACGGTCACCACCCCGGGATTCGGCCGCACGATCGGGCTCGGACGCCCAGGGAGGTTCGAGCCGACCGGGAGCTCCTCGAACACCAGTCCGAGGCGCTCGAGCTCGGAGACCAGGTCACCGACGGTCGAGCGGTTGAGCCCCGTCCGCGCCGTAAGAGCTGATCGCGACAGGGCGCGATCACGGTGCACGAGATCGAGCACCGTCGACAGGTTGCGGCGACGGAGTTGTTCCGTCGCGCCCCCGACGGCGGGTGGGGCCACGGGAGGGCCGGACAGCGCTGGCATGCCTAGACCCTACGGCCTCACCAGCTGTCCGGGTGCGCACCCCACGGCACCGGCTCGGGGCGGGCGACGGTCGAGGCGAGCGACACGACCTCGTGCGCGCGACCGGCCTGGATCACCGACTCCATGATCTCCAGCACGTGGAAGGCCAATTCGCCCGACGCCCGATGCGGACGGCGTGTGTCGATCGCCCTGGCCATGTCTGCCAGTCCGACACCACGGCCGGCATCGGGATAGCCGCCACCGACGGGCACGTCGCGCCAGGTGCGGTCGGTCGATGTCGCCACCGCGACCGAGTCCGAGAATCGGTTCGGGTCGGGCACGGCGATCGTGCCCTCGGTGCCGTAGACCTCGAACAGCGGCACACGGGTCTCCCACACCTCGAACGACACCGTCACGGTCGAGAGGACGCCGCCTGCGTGCTCGAGGATCGCCGTGACGTGGGTGTCGACATCCACCGGGATGTCGGTGCCGGCATGAAGTCCGGTCGCGACCGTGCGTGGCCGGGTCGACCGGGTGACGGCAGCGGAGACGCGCACCACCGCGCCGAAGAACGTCACCAGGCTGGTGAGGTAATACGGGCCCATGTCGAACAGGGGTCCGCCGCCCGGCTGGTAGTAGAAGGCCGGCGCCGGATGCCACAGCTCGTGCCCTGGCGCGCTCCAGGCCACCGCGGCCGCCACCGGGGAGCCCATCCTTCCCCCGTCGAGCAGCGCCCGTGCCGTCTGGATTCCGGTACCGAGCACGGTGTCCGGCGCGCTGCCCACCCGCAGCCCACGTTCGGCGGCGCGGGCGAGCACGGGCGCGGCATCCGCTGTCGTCAGCGCCAACGGCTTCTCGCCGTATACGTGCTTTCCCGCATCGAGCGCACGCAGAGCGATCTCGGTGTGCGCGGCGGGGATGGTGAGGTTCAGCACCACGTCGATGCGGGGATCGGCGAGCAGGGCATCCACGGTCAGCGACTCGACGCCCTGCTCCCGGGCGACCGCCGCCGCCCGCTCGACGTCGAGGTCGGCGACGGCGATCAGTTCGAGGTTCGGCAGCGCGGGCAGCTCGGCGAAGTACTGCTGGCTGATGTTGCCGACGCCGATGACACCGACGGCCAGTCGGCCATTGCTCAGCGTGCCGCCCACAGCAGCCCCCTCTCGATGATGGTGCGAACGCTCGGATTCTCGACGATCTCGAGACGGTGGCCAGGGGCCGAGACGAAGATGCGGCCGGCACCCCACTGACGGGTCCAGATGGCGGGAGCGGTCACGGGTCGGTTCCAGGCATCCCACGGACGCACCGCCTGGGTGGTGGTCGCCAGCACGTCGTTGTAGTCGTCGCTCAGCACCCAGTACTGCTCGGTGACCAGATCGAAGTCGGCGATCCCCTCGGTGATCGGATGCGTGCGGCCGTCATCGGTGATGTGCACGGTGTACGGGATGTAATTGTCGGACTGCTCGCCCGTCCGCTCGGCCGGGTCCTTGCCCGCATGATGGGCGAACTGACCGCCGATCATGTGCAGATAGTCGGCGTTGTCGCGGTACGAGTCGGCGATGCCGCCGTGCCAGCCCGCCATACCCGTGCCGTTCAGCACGGCGCGCTGCAGACCGGCGAACTCGTCCTTCTCGATGGTGCTCATGGTGTTGACCTGCACGATGAGGTCTACCGCGGCCATGACCGCAGCGTCGGCGTAGACGGCCGGGGACTCCTCCACCCGCACCTCGAAGCCGTTGCGCTGGAGGAATGGGATGAAGAGCTCGGTGGTCTCGACGGGTTGGTGCCCGTCCCACCCGCCGCGGACGATCAGAGCCGACTTTGTCATGACATTCATCCTCGCAGCAGGATCGCCCCGCCACCACCCTTCGACGGGCTCGGGCACCGCGGTCCCCGAGCCCATCGCGTGGCCGACTGCTACCGACCGCCGCTGCGGCGCTTGTTGTAGACGTCGAAGGCGACCGCCGCCAACAGCACCAGGCCCTTGATCAGCTGCTGGAACTCGGTTCCGACGCCGAGGATCGACATGCCGTTGTTGAGCACCGCGATGATCAGACCACCGATGATGGCGCCGGTGACCGTCCCGATACCGCCGGTGACCGCGGCTCCACCGATGAAGACGGCGGCGATGGCATCGAGTTCGAAGCCATCACCGGCTTTCGGGTTCGCCAGGTTGAGCTGCGCGGTGAAGACCAGACCGGCGAGCGCCGCCAAGACGCCCATGTTGACGAAGAGCAGGAAGGTGACCCGCTTGGTCTTCACCCCGGAGAGTTCCGCGGCGTTGAGGTTGCCGCCGATCGCGTAGATGTGCCGCCCGAAGACGCTGCGGTTCATGATCGCCGAGTAGACGACGACGAGAACCCCCAGCACCACCAGCACGATCGGCGTGCCGCGATAGCTCGCCAACAGGTAGGTGACGAAGAGGATGAGCCCGACGCTGAAGATGAGCTTGGCGAGGAACCAGGGCATCGGCTCGTCTTCGACCTCGAACTTGCGCCGTGCCGCGCGCTGGCGCAGTCCGGAGATCACCACGAGGGCGGAGGCGATGAGGCCGAGCACGACCGTGAGCGGCTCGAGGAAGGACTGGCCGCCCCCGAGGTCGGGAAGGAAGCCGGAACCGAGGGCGCGGAAGTCATCCGGGAATGGCGAGATCTGCTGGTTCTGCAGCGCGATCTGCGTGAGCCCTCGGAAGGTGAGCATTCCCGCCAGCGTGACGATGAACGCCGGTATCCCGAAGTAGGCGATCCAGAACCCCTGCCACATGCCGATGAGACCACCGATCACGAGCCCCAGGATGATCGCCGCCCACCACGGCACGTTCCACTCGGTGATCATCACCCCGGCCATGGCGCCGACGAAGGCCACCACCGAACCGACCGAGAGGTCGATGTGTCCGGCGATGATGACCATCACCATGCCGATCGCGAGAATCAGGATGTAGCTGTTCTGAACGATGATGTTCGAGACGTTGATCGGTTTCAGGGTGATTCCCCCGGTCGCGATCTCGAAGAACACGACGATGACGATCAGCGCGATGAACAGACCGATCTGGCGCAGTTGGCCGCCCAGATAGGTGAGGGCGGAGCCGACCATGTTCTTCGGCTTGGAGGTGTCGAGGGCGCTCACGCGTGATCCTTCTCTCTTTCCTGGGTCATGAGTTTCATTACGCGCTCCGCCGTCGCCTCAGCGCGCGGCAGATCGGCCGTGATCCGGCCCTCGGACAGGGCGTAGATCCGATCGCAGATCCCGAGGAGTTCGGGCAGCTCGGAGGAGATGACGATGACGCCCTTCCCCTCGTCGGCGAGTTTGTTGATGATGCCGTAGATCTCGTACTTGGCCCCGACGTCGATGCCGCGAGTGGGCTCATCGAGGATGAGCACATCCGGGTTGGTGAACATCCACTTCGACAGCACGACCTTCTGCTGGTTTCCGCCGGAGAGCTTTCCGGTGAGCGTCTCCACGTTGGGGGTCTTGATGTTCATGCTGAGCCGGTAGCCTTCGGCGACCTTGATCTCGCGGTTCTCGTCGATCCAGCCGGACCGGGCCAGCATCCCGAGGGCTGCGGCGGAGACGTTGCGTTTGATGTCGTCGATGAGGTTGAGACCGAAGACCTTGCGGTCCTCCGTCGCGTAGGCGATGCCGTTCTCGATCGCCGCCGAGACGGTCCTGGTGTCGATCTCCTTGCCGCTCTTGAAGACCTTGCCCGAGATGTTGTAGCCGTAGCTCCGGCCGAACACGCTCATCGCCAGTTCGGTGCGACCCGCGCCCATCAGTCCCGCGATGCCGACGATCTCGCCGGCCCGCACGTGCAGGTTCGCCTCCTTCACCACCGCGCGCGAGTGGTCGAGCGGGTGATACACCGTCCAGTTCTCGATGCGCAGCAGCTCGTCTCCGATGGTGGGAGTGTGCTCCGGGAAACGACTCTCCAGATCGCGGCCCACCATCCCCTTGATGATGCGCTCCTCGCTCACCTCGCCGGCGTGCATGTCGAGGGTCTCGATCGTCTTGCCGTCGCGGATGATGGTCACCTCATCCGCGATCGCTTTGATCTCGTTGAGTTTGTGACTGATGATGATCGAGGTGATTCCCTCGTCACGCAGGTTGGAGATCAGGCGCAGCAGGTGGGCCGAGTCGTCGTCGTTGAGGGCGGCGGTCGGCTCGTCGAGGATGAGCAGTTTCACCTCCTTGGAGAGCGCCTTGGCGATCTCCACGAGCTGCTGTTTGCCGACGCCGATGTCACGGATCTTGGTGATCGGGTTGTCGCGGAGCCCGACGCGGCGCAACAGCGCGGCCGCCTCACGATTGGTCTTGTTCCAATCGATCCAGCCACCGGTGGCCTGCTCGTTGCCGAGGAAGATATTCTCGGCGATCGAGAGGTACGGGCTCAGCGCCAGTTCCTGGTGGATGATCACGACACCGGCGGCCTCGGAGTCGTTGATGTTCTTGAAGGCGACCGGCTCGCCCTCCAGCACGATCTCACCGTCGTAGCTTCCGTGCGGGTAGACACCGCTGAGCACCTTCATCAGCGTCGACTTGCCCGCGCCATTCTCCCCGCAGATGGCGTGGATGTGCCCACGCTGCACTGCGAGCGAGACATTCTGCAGAGCCTTGACGCCGGGGAAGGTCTTGGTGATGTCCCGCATCTCGAGAATGTTTGCTGTCACGTTCGCGCCTTCTGTCTTTCGTCGGTGAAAGGGGCGGTGGCGACGGGGGACGCCGCCACCGCCCGGGGTGGAGCAGACCTACTTGAGGTCGGCCTCCGTGTAGTAACCGCTGTCGAGGAGCACCTTCTTGTAGTTCTCCTTCGTCACGACGGTGGGCTGGAACAGGAACGTCGGAACGACCTTGACCTTGTTGTCGTAGGTCTTCGTGTCGTTGACCTCCACCTTGGTGCCGGTGAGGATGTTGTCGGCCATCTTCACGGCCTCCTTACCGAGCTGGCGGGTGTCCTTGTAGATCGTCGAGTACTGCTGGCCGGCGATGATCGACTTGACGGATGCCGCCTCCGCGTCCTGCCCGGTGATGATCGGCAGGGCGTCAGTCGCGTAACCCGACGAGGTCAGAGCCGAGATGATACCGATCGACAGACCGTCGTACGGCGACAGCACGCCCTGCACCTTGGAACCGTCGGAGTAGGTGCTCGCGATGAGGTTCTGCATGCGCTTCTGTGCCGTGGCCGGGTCCCAGCGCAGGGTTGCCGCCTGGGTGAAGCCGGTCTGCCCGCTCTTCACGACGAGAGTCTTGTCGTCGAGGTAGGGCTTGAGGGTGTCCATCGCGCCGTTGAAGAAGAACGTGGCGTTGTTGTCGTCGGGGCTCCCGGCGAACAGCTCGATGTTGAACGGGCCCTTCTTGTCGGTCTTCTTGCCATCGGCGTCGACCAGGCCGAGACCGGTGAGCAGGCTGGTCGCCTGGTCGACTCCGACCTTGTAGTTGTCGAAGGTGGTGTAGTAGTCGACGTTCTTGTTGCCGTTGATCAGTCGGTCGTAGGCGATGACCTTGACGCCGGACTTCGCTGCCTGGTCGAGCTGGTCGCTCAGCGCGGTGCCGTCGATCGAGGCGATGATGAGCACCTTCGCGCCCTTGGTCAGCATGTTGCTGATCTGCTGGACCTGCTGCGGGATCTTGTCGTCACCGTACTCGAGGTCGACCTTGTAACCCTTGGCCTCGAGGTCGGCCTTGACGGCGTTGCCGTCCTTGATCCAGCGCTCTGACGTCTTCGTCGGCATCGCGACGCCGACCAGCGCGCCCTTGTTGTCGCCCGACGAGGTGTCGTCGCCGGCGCCTCCGCGGCCGCCGCTGCAGGCGGCGAGCGAGAGTGCCAATCCTGCGGCTGCGATGCCGACGAGAATCTTGCGTGTCTTCACTGTGTTTCCCTTCAGATGTACGTCGTTGTTTCTCTGTGGTGCGATTCGGCGGCCGCGGGGGCCGCCTCCCGCCGGTGTCCCGGCAAGCCTGTGGTGGCTAGAACCCCTGGGCCAGGCGGTAGTACGCCTGGTTCCAGCGCAATTCTCGCGCAAATTGACGGAGATTCGTGTTTTCGTCGATGACCACCAATTCGTTCTTGGCGATCTCGGCAAAGTCTTCGAACACCTCCAAGCCGACCTGGGTCGACATCACGGTGTGGTGAGCGGCACCGGCCGTCAGCCAGGCGGCCGCGCTGGTGGCGAAGTCGGGCTGCGGCCTCCAGACCGCGCGCGCCACCGGCAGCTTGGGCAGCGGATGCGGCAACTCGACCACATCGACGACGTTGGCGACGAGCCGGAAGCGATCGCGCATGTCACTGAGGGCGACCACGATCCCGGAGCCGGCATCCGTGTCGAAGACCAGGCGCACCGGGTCTTCGCGGCCGCCGATGCCGAGCGGGTGGATCTCCAGCGTCGGCTTCGAGGTGGTGAGCGAGGGGCAGACCTCGAGCATGTGGGCGCCGAGGATGAGCTCCTCCCCCGGAACCAGGTCGTAGGTGTAGTCCTCCATCAGCGAGGCACCACCGGGCAGGCCGGCGCCCATCACCTTGGCCGCGCGCACCAGCACGGCGGTCTTCCAGTCGCCCTCCGCGCCGAAGCCGTAACCGTCCGCCATCAGGCGCTGCACGGCGAGGCCGGGCAGCTGGCGGAGTCCGCCGAGGTCTTCGAAACTCGTGGTGAAGGCGCTGAAGCCGCCCGCCTCGAGAAAGCCGCGCATCCCGAGTTCGATCTTCGCGCCGTAGCGCAGCGACTCATGCCTGTCACCGCCGACACGCAGCTCGGGAACGACGTCGTAGGTCTCCTCGTATTCGGCGACCAGGGCATCCACCGTGGACTCCGGGATCGCCTCGACGGCCTCGACCAGCTCGTTCACGCCCCAGGTGTTCACCTGCACGCCGAACTGCAGCTCGGCCTCGGTCTTGTCGCCCTCGGTGACGGCGACGAAGCGCATGTTGTCGCCGAACCGCGCAAGCTTGAGCTGGTGCGTCGCCGCCCACCCCGCCGCGGCGCGACTCCAGGCACCGACCTGCGCGGTGACCACCGGGTTGGATACGTGACCGACGACGGTCTTGCGGGCGACGCCGAGGCGGGTCTGGATGTAGCCGAACTCCCGGTCGCCGTGGGCAGCCTGGTTGAGGTTCATGAAGTCCATGTCGATGGAGTCCCACGGCAGTTCGACGTTCGCCTGCGTGTGCAGGTGCAGCAGCGGCTTGCGCAACAGGTCGAGTCCGGTGATCCACATCTTGGCCGGGCTGAAGGTGTGCATCCAGGCGATGACACCGATGACGTTGTCGGCCGAGTTCGCGTCGAGCGCGAGGCGGCGGATCGCCTCGGCATCGGTCAGCACCGGCTTCCAGACGACGGTGACCGGGATGTCCGAGGCAGCGCCCAGGCGGCTGGCGATCTCCTGCGACTGCTCTGCCACCTGGCGCAGGGTGTCTTCGCCGTAGAGGCCCTGGCTCCCGGTGACGAACCAGACCTCGGACTGGGCGAGGTCGGGGACGATGCTCCTGCTGGTCATGCCAATGCTCCTGTGGGGTGCTCTGTCGGCCCGCTTTGGCCGTAGACGTTCTGATATCGGTTGAAGAGAGAGTCGATGGCCTCGGAGGCGATCGGAATCGGTTCGCCGAGCTGGCGTGAGATGTGCACGGTGCGCGCGACATCCTCTGCCATCACCGCTGCCTTGACGGCGTCGCGGGCGTTCCTGCCGATGGTGAAGACGCCGTGGTTCTGCATCAGAACCGCGCGTGACCGGTGTCCGGTGAGCGTCGCGACGATGCCGCGACCGATGGTGTCGTCGCCGATGATAGCGAACGGACCGACCGGGATCTCGCCGCCGAACTCGTCTGCCTGGCCGGTGATCACGCAGGGGATCGCCTCGCCGCGGGCGGCCCAGGCGGTGGCGTACGTGGAGTGCGTGTGCACGACTCCACCGACCTCGGGCATATTGCGGTACACGTAGGCGTGTGCGGCGGTGTCGCTCGACGGCGAGTGCTCGCCCTCGATCACCTTTCCGTCGAGGTCGCACAGGATCATGTTCTGCGGGGTGAGCTCGTCGTAGTCGACGCCGCTCGGCTTGATGACGAACAGATCGTGACCGGGCACGCGACCGGAGATGTTGCCGCCGGTCCAGATCACCAGGTTGTAGCGCACGAGCTGCTCGTGCAGTCGCGCGACGTCCACCCGCACCGCATCGACAACGGCTGCGTCGTACCGCGCGCTCACGCGGACACCGCCGCGGTCTCGGTGTCGGTCACGATCTCGGACTCGGTCGCCGCGGCCTGGCTGGTGAAGCCCTCCCGGCGCATCGCCGCGAGGCGGTGCATCACGTCGTTGCCGCCGCGACCGAAGTAGTCGTGCAGGGTGAGGTACTCCGCGAACAGACGGTCGTAGGCATCCGCCCGCTCGGCGTCGGGAACATACTGCGCGCGGTTGACCTTGCCCATGGCACGCCCGGCCTCGAGCACGTCACCGTAGGCGCCGGCGGCGACCGCGGCGTGGATGGCGGCGCCGAGCGCGGGGCCCTGCTCGCTCGCGATGGTCGAGATCGGCATGCGCAGCACGTCGCTGTAGATCTGCATGAGGGTGGGGTTGCGAATGAGCCCACCCGCGGCGATGAACTCGGTGACGGGCACACCGCTCGCCGCGAAGGTCTCGACGATCACCCGGGTGCCGAAGGCGGTCGACTCGAGCAGCGCACGGTAGACCTCCTCGGCGCGGGTTGTCAGGGTCGTTCCCAGCACCAGGCCGCTGAGCTCGTGATCGACGAGCACGGAGCGGTTGCCGCTGTGCCAGTCGAGCGCGATCAGGCCGTGCCCGCCGACCGGCTGCTCGCGGCCGAGGTCGGTGAGGTATTCGTGGATGCTGAGGCCGGCAGCATCCGCCGCCTCGTACATCGACGCGGGCACCTGGTTGTTCACGAACCAGGCGAAGATGTCGCCGACGCCGGACTGGCCGGCCTCGTAGCCGTACAGACCGGAGACGATGCCACCGTCGACGACGCCGCACATTCCGGGGACCTCGGCGAGCACGTCGGAGTTCATGACGTGACAGGTGGAGGTGCCCATGATGGCGACCATCTGGCCGGGCTCTGTGGCCTGGGCGGCGGGGGCGGTGACGTGGGCGTCGACGTTGCCGACGGCGACCGCGATGCCCTCCGGCAGGCCCGTCCACGCGGCGGCGCGAGCGGAGAGGGTGCCCGCGGTGCCACCGAGTTGGCCGATCTCGTGGGCGACCTTGTCATCCGCGAATCCGGCGAAGTCGGGGTTGAGGGAGCCGAGGAAGTCGCGACTGGGGTACTCGCCGTTCTGCAGTATCCCCTTGTACCCGGCGGTGCAGGCGTTGCGCACGTAGCGGTCGGTGAGCTGCCAGACGATCCAGTCGGCAGCCTCGACCCAGTGGTCCATGCGCTGGTACACCTCAGGGTCTTCCTCGAGCAGCTGCAGACCCTTGGCGAACTCCCACTCGCTGGAGATGAGGCCGCCGTAGCGCGGAAGCCAGGCTTCGGCGCGATCTGCCGCGAGGGTATTGATGCGGTCAGCCT